>JAESFN010000241.1_pt1 | contig 69849 bp, 74 predicted proteins | sample 9269411 | NCBI WGS metagenome assembly JAESFN01 (sample SAMN14505399, study PRJNA617100) | algae metagenome | isolation source: Iphinoe sp. HA4291-MV1 and co-occurring heterotrophs from trail next to... | place: USA: Maunawili Falls, Hawaii | collected 2009-07-25
AGAGAGTCAAGCATGAACTTTGCTGGTAGGACTTTCACCTACATCTAACTGAGAGTTCAACTCTAATGAGTTGGGATAAGTATTTATGGACTGGATACCAAGATTCCTTATCCAACGAATCGCACTCGAGTATTCATTACTGATCTCCTCAAACCTGGATAACATAAGATAAAGTTGGATTCCGAGGAGCTAAGAGTATGACTCTGGCATCAAATGGACACGCAGATCGAATCCTGAGTGATCCTGATTATCGCAATCGTTGCGTTGATCGTCTCATCAAGATTATGTTTGACATTGATGACTACAGAGGCTCAAGGAGGGTTTTCATTCCGTGATGCGATCGCTCTTTGCGCCATCGCACCTGAACATAAGCTTGTTTAAGGTAGAAACAATATCGTCAATTCCTCAACGCCCTCAAAAAACGTTGCAAACCCTTAAACAAATTGGGTTTTGTCGCAGCTGAACCTGCTGTGGCTGACGCAGACTGTGCCTTAGCTAAAATTAAATCCAAGTCATCACCAGATGGCTTTTGCGGGAATTCAGCAATCTTTTGATACTCATCACCTTTTTCTAACCAAACTTCCCACGCTCTAGGATAATAGCGAAGGATCGCAGTCTGATTATCTATAGGACGGAGATAGTAGGAAGATTCAATTGTATTGACGAAACGCTCACGTAATTGACGCGCTGCATAACCAATACCCACTGCTCCTAAATCTTCCAAACGAGGGTTTAATATGACGAGCGGGCGATCGCTCACCAATTGAGCTATCTTTTCTACTTCTATAACTTCTACCACAGTGGGGGCAATGAGAAAGAAAATTTCATCTTCTGGTTCAATTTTGTGCTCCAGAGATAATTTTCCCGTACCAATATCAAGAATTTTAAACGGTGCATCTGTCCAGTCACGGCTAGCCAATGCAGCACCACCAGCATCTGGAAAGAAAACCTTCAAGCGGGAACCGTATTCTTCAAAAACTGGTAGAAATTGCTCCGCCACAAGTATAGGTTTGAGTTCTGGAATAAGGATTTCAACTTGTAATCGTTTATATCCATCTGTGAGCGCCGCTTTAGTCGCTTCGCGGGCTTGAGCAATTGCATCTTCTAGAGTATTTGGAAGTTTAGCCATGTTAAATAGTTTTTGATTTGGAATTTTAACCGCAGATGGACGCACCCTCAACGCAGATAATTGTTTGTCGTCTTCAACTAACAACAACTAACAACCAATTCTACAGGTGATAGTCGCTGCAAAACCTGCCTCAACACCATCGCTACCCAATCTACATCCGCTTCTGTTGTGTCACGTCCGAGTGTCATACGGATTGCTCCCAATGCTGCGTTTTCTGGATAACCCATTGCTAATAATATGGGACTAGGACTGAGTTTACCACTATGACAGGCAGCACCAGCACTGATACCAATGCCCGCTAGATTCATCTGTCGCACGAGAGTTTTGCCACTCAGTTTTTCTCCATCAGCGTGTTCTAAGCAAAAACTGACATGATGAGGTAGACGGTGCGTGCGCTCGCCTGTGGGGAGCAAACCAGGAATATCTTTTAACTGGGTAAACAAGCGATCGCGTAACTGAATCAATCGGGGTGTTTCTGTTGGCAATTCTTGAGCCGCCAACTCTGCTGCTACCCCAAACCCCGCAATAACAGGTACTGCTTGCGTCCCAGAACGCAATCGCTTTTCTTGTCCCCCACCACCTAGTAAAGGAACCAACTCCACACCAGGACGCACATATAACGCTCCAGCACCTTGTGGCCCATAAATTTTGTGACTGGAAATACTCAGTAAGTCTACGGGAAGTTTTTTCACATCTAAAGGTAAACGCCCTGCCACTTGTACAGCATCTGTATGGAACAAAACACCTGCACTACGGGCTATCTTTCCCAGTTCCTCAATCGGTTGTAATGTCCCAACTTCACTTTGACCGTAAATAACCGACACCAATACGGTATTATCTTGTAACGCCGCCTTTAAATCTAGGGGGTTCACTCTTCCTTTCGTATCCACTCGCAAGCGAGTTACTTGCCAACCCCATAATTCCAACAACCGCGCTGGTTCTGCAACAGCAGAATGCTCAACATTAGAAATGATAATGTGTTGGGGTTTAGCATACAAATGAGCAACTCCCATAATTGCCAGATTGTCTGCTTCAGTGCCGCCAGAAGTAAAGATAATAGATTCAGGATCAGGTGCGTTTATTAAACCAGCTACCTGCATTCTTGCTTGTTCCACAACCGTTGCTGCCCGTTGTCCCCACTCATGTAAGCTAGAGGGGTTACCCCAATGTTGGGTGAAGACTGCTTGCATCGCAGCTATTGCTTCTGGACGAATGGGAGTAGTTGCGCTGTAATCTAAATAAATTTGCATAACCTATGAGGTAAGAACACGTTAGGCAACGGGTTATCTCTATTTTTAGACTATATAGTTAATCTGTTGAATACTTATAACTTTTTGGATACCTATCTATACATATGCAGATGGATATTTTGCCCTACTTGTAAAGCATTTTTTCTACTTAAGTCGGGTGATTTTCCTTCAAAACTTAAGCAGAGACATTGTAAAGACGCGAAATTTTGCGTCTACAGCAATCTACGCTTTGTTCAAAGACAAGCTTTGTATACAGTTGTTAGCCTTCTAAATGATGGTCAATACATCATTTTGTGAAAACTAATAATTTGGATATAGTGCAATTACTGAAAGAAATTGTGATAAAAACAAATTAACTTCCGTAATCCCCGTATTGTTGTGGCATTTTTTTAAAAGAATACTGATAAAAGATATAACTCCAGTTTTTAAACTGGGTAAAATTTACGCATTATATTTCCTTATTGTTTCATGAAACCTCTATTAAATTTTATCACTTTTGACAAACAAGATTTTAAAGTTGTTCGAAGAACAATCTTTATATTGCCACTCTTCATTATCGGTGGGATTGTTTTAGTTAACATCCTCAAACCTTCACCAAAAACAAAACTTCTCCAACCTTTACCTCAAGATCCTGCTGTTAAAGTCTATTTTAATCAAAATCCTGCGTCTTCCTACGAAGACCCATATCGTCATTTTACCCGAAAGGGGGACAACTTAGAACAGCAAATTATCGACGCCATTAACCAAGCAAACTCAACTGTGGATTTAGCAGTCATGGAGTTTCGGCTTCCCAAAGTTGCTGAAGCACTCGCTGTTGCTCACAAGCGAGGAGTAAAAGTGAGAGTGATAATAGATAACAATTACAACAAAATCTTAGATAAATATACACAAGCAGAACTGACTCGGATGAATCGGCATGATAAGCAAGCATATGAACAATTAAAGCAATATCCTGCTGATGCTTTAGCGATGTTGCGTTCAAATGGAATTGAGATAAAAGACGACACATCTGGTGGTGCAACCCAAGGTAGTGGACTTATGCACCATAAATTTGTCGTCATAGATGGAAAGACAACTATTGTATCTAGCGGTAATCTAACGACATCAGATATGCATGGAGATTTTGGAAATTTTGAAAGTCGTGGTAATCCCAACAATATGGTTGTCGTTCCTGATAACTCTCAATTTTCCAAAACTTTTACTCATGAATTTAACTATATGTGGCAGGGATTATTTAAATCTCATAAGCCAAAAAGATATCCTGTCACAATTCCAGTTGGGCAAGGAACTATCACCATCAATTTCTCACCAGCTAGCAAAAAAGACGATATAACAATAACCAGTAATGGAATCATTGCCTCTTATTTACAGCAAGCCAAAAAGAGTGTACATATTGCAGTGTTTGTTTATTCAGACCAAAAGATTAGCGACACTCTTGGTAGTGTACATGACCAAGGTGTTGAAGACATAAAAGTCTTGATAGACCCGGATTTCTTTAAACAAACTTACTCAAAAGCATACGATGCAATGGGGGTTTGTCCTCGTATAGGTAAGAAACGTAGTTTAATTACAGTGAAACCTTGGAAGCATCCAATAACGAGTGTTGGTTTTCCCACAGGTTTAATGGGCGATCGCGGAGTCCATAGTAAAATGGCTATCTTGGATGAGATGTTGGTTATCACTGGTAGTCATAACTGGTCTAATTCCGGGAATTATTCAAATGATGAAACTTTGGTGTTTATACAGAACCCTACCGTAGCCGCACACTATGAGCGAGAATTTAGTCAGCTTTATCAAACAGCACAATTGGGGTTAAAAACTCTCTCATCAGCCCATAAGTGTGAATCACTTAACTTCAACAATGCAGATAAGAACTCTCAACAAGTAAAGTTCAATACATTTCATTCAGAAGAATAACAATTATGACTGCAAGACTGAGATGTCGGTGCAGTGGTTAGTTCGAGAATAGACTTCATGCAAAAGTCAATTTTTTTAAATGTAAAACCACAGATAAATTATCTGCGTGCATCTTTTGTGCATCTGCGGTTCCAAATAGTCCTTAATCCATTTTTGTAAGAAATCTTGAGTTTGGACTAATTGACTTCCAGTAGCGATCAGCAGGATGACAGGAGAAAGTTACCCAGCTTCTTCTAGGGGCTGAGTCAAGTTCAATCCTTGAAAAAGGATCAGAAACTAAACGGCGGTTGGCAGGGAGTTTTTAGGTGATTCCTCGGATTTATGCCGCTACATTTTTCCTAGACAAAACCGGACAACCTTGGCAAAAAAGGTGGGTTTTTCGGTCAATAAGCACGAGTAATTGAGAATCACCGCCTTTTTTGCCCCCACCACAGATATCTGTGAGTGCTTCAAGAGTACTCGTGGGGGAAGGTTGTCCGGTTTTGTCATGGTTTCACCCAACCGCTTCGATACGCGTTTTTTCACTGTGGGATAGCGCTGACGTGGAGGCTGCTGCTGCCCTTGGGCACGACCCGGTGATTTACCACGAGTTTTCGGCGGTTGAGCAGGAGTGCCAATGGCGGCGAAAATTAGGGGAAAAGCTTGTGCCACACGTCCTGGAGACAGTTTATCCTGAGTCGATTGCCAAGGCAAGGGGGAATCAATACAGGCAAGTCTAGCTAGCCATAGTTGCCAAGTTAACAATGGCATCAGGTCACTCCATCGCTCTGCTGCCTGGGTAGAACCAAGCTGAGGCTGTGTCCAATATAACCTCTGCTTCGCAAATCGATACCAATGCTCTAGAGCGAAGCGGCGTAGGTATTTTTGCCAGAGATCCTCTAATGGAGGCATTGTCTGACCCAACCAAGCTAGCCATATGGGTTGGAACTTACGATTGCGTCCAACTGGTTGGATCACCTCGACGCGAATGATTTCCATTGCCCGGTTTGGGGATTGAAGGAAATGAAACCCACTCCAGCGCATGACTTTAACTCGACCAACTTTTGGGTCTTCAACTTCTAGAGTTTCAGTTACCTCTGGCCAAGTTTCTGGGTCATTGAGCTTAAACTTATGACCATGCTTACACGGTGCACCTCGTCCTTTATAAGCACCGGGTATACCCCATACGCATCGGTTAGAAGCTAAACGCAACAACAGGTCTGCGTCAATCTTCTCTGTTGCTTGGACAAATTTGGCGTTGCCGTAGCCTCGGTCATAAGCGGCAAGCGGTCTTTTTCCTAACTCACGGGTTACAAGTTTTAGTTGGAATGCTGCTTTAGTTGTTGGCGTTTCAAAGCTGGTTATCCGTTCATGTTTCAACGGCAATGCCCAACTCCCATCCGCCTCTGGTATCCAAGCTAACGTACTGTAACTTTGTCCGATGCCTATGCTCCCCCCTCTATCCCCATGAAAAGTTCTTTCTTTTAGTGTCTTCGCTTCTGGTCGTGCCCAAAAGCTATGATCTCCTGCTAGAAATGGCTGTTCATCCGTCGCTACCTCCTTCACCACCAGTTTCATCAGTTTCCTTCTGGGTAGACGACTATCATGCAGCGCCGCATAAATACTTGACCATTGCCGCCTAAATATTGGACTTTGGGACAAGCTCACGAACGACGGGATGCTCGGACTTGTCAATACTGCATCCATCAATTCAAACACTGCGTCTTTGGCCAAGCCTAGACAATCATACAGAGCTTGGCGGAATTTTTCTAGTTGTGTCAGGATCATCACTGTCAATGATTTACAAACAATATTCATTGACTTTACGGCAGTCAGTGCCATTACTGACTGCTTTTCTCTAGCTCTTTAGTCCAAAGTCCAGTACCAAGACTCAGCACTACTAAAGAGCAAGATAGGCAAGAAATATCAGCAAAAATCTTAGCGTTGCTTTATGTGATTTACAGACCTAGTAGCCAAACATTAACTCTTGTATCAAATCCACCACTGGCAAGCTTTGTTCCATCAGGGCTAAAGGCTACGGTGCTTACCCAGTCGGAATGTCCATAAAGTGTCGTTATTAACTCGCCTGTTGTTAAATTCCACAGCTTAATTCCATCTCTGGCAGCACTGGCAAGGGTTTGTCCGTTTGGATTGATAGCGATATCATTTATCCAGTTGTTGTGTCCTGTTAGGGTGCGAACTGATTCTCCAGTAGAGAGATTCCAGAGTTTAATCGTGCGATCGCGGCTTGCACTGACCAAAGTCTTTCCATCTGGAGTAAAGGCTATTTTAGTGACTGTATTAGAATGTGCTGCTGGAATTGTACGGATTAATTTTCCAGTACTCAAATCCCACAGCTTAATGACACCAATGTTGTCACCACTTGCCAACGTCTGACCATCAGGACTAATTGCCAGTGTATTAATCAGGTTATTAAAGCGTGTCAGAGTAGCAAGTGGACGCTGCTGTAGCAAATCCCACATCCGAATACCATCTAACGCACCGCTGACAAGGACTTTACCATTTGGAGTGACTGCTAAAGATAACACATTACTCGTGTGTGCCACAAAGGAGCGGGTAAATTTGTTATTTTTCAGGTTCCAAAGGTTAATCGTGTTGTCATCACTGCAACTAGCAAGAGTTTGACCATCTGGTGAAATAACTATAGATTCTATCGCTGTTTTATGCGCTCTGCGGATAATTCCAACTCTTTTACCAGTTGTTGTGTCCCACAAACGAATCACACCTTCGTTGTCAGAACCGCCACTGATAAGAGTTCTGCTATCTGGAGTGAAGGCGAGAGATTTAATGGTTCCCGAATGCTCTATGAATGTGTAAATAAGTTGTGGATTAGCAACGCTCGTGGTTGGTTGAGCTACTGGTGCAACTTGAACCTCAGCAGGGATAGCAGATGGTATTCGGATTAGGGGAGTGATGGCAACAGTACCTGCTACGCTCATGAGCATCACAAAATTTTTGGCACTGGTCATTTGAGAGTGAGATCCTTCTCTATGCCTGGGACGCTTCGTGTTTTGAATTTGGTAGAGGAATTTATTGTGATTACTCATATATTTCAAATATTTCAAGCTAGCCTGTACCAAATTTTAGGGCGGGAAAGCCCCGCCCGTAAATGAGGATACTGACGCTGGAGGTAACAAAGCGCACTGCATTGAAATTGTCTCCTGGCAACCACGTAACCGCCTAAACTCTAATTTCAGAGTTAAAATCTACTGATATGGTGGCTTTTTCTTAGAAACACTCAACATGGGTAAAGCAGCACTTGACGAACGGGAAGGCAGGTAATGTTGCACCATAGGCTCCTCAGGTAAGGGTGGGCGTTGCTGAATACGCCACCATTTGTAGGCTAGCGCTATCCCTGTTGTTCCCAAGCCAAAAGCGAACAACGACCAGCTATCGTCTAATCCACCAATCAATGCATCTATCACTCCCATCGTAATCAATACACTGATAAGTGGTTCTTTACGGTAGGCTGACTTTAAAAAACGAGGAAATACAGCATTCATCACTAGCTTTTTTGTTCCTGTTCACCTTTTATGTATATTTATATTTACTGAGAATACCTCACCCGCAATTGACGCTTTTGATGAGAGCCTCAATATCATTATACTGTTCTTAAGTAAAGGAGGGTGTAGGGGTCTGAGGGCGTGTAACAATTCAAAATTAGGGAGTGGGGAGTAGGGTAAGAGAATTCCCCATTCCCCCTGAGCACTATTTTGGTAAAAATCTTACTTCAGACCGAGCCATGATAATACCCCTTGATTGGTAACATATTCAATTACCACCATAATCACGAAGCCTATCATTGCAGCTCGACCATTCAAACGCTCAGCGTATTCATTAAACCCGAACTTCGGCTCCTCCAACTTAGGAGTAATGCTTGGCTGTGTCATCATTAAAAACCTCTTTTTGGCAAATGAACTTTTAATTGGATATCTAAGTGACAACACACTTGAGCTATTTAGCAGGATTGCCACTGTTTACATTTATTTACGATTCTTAGTTTATTGTAGAAGTACTTTGGCAATCGTCAATAGCAAAAATTTGAAGTACATTGGTAGTATCAGAAGAACTTTTAGTAGTCCTGGGTATTGAAGTGCTGAGTCTGAAAGAAAGTTCTGAGTTTTGAGCAATGAAAAGCCAGTGCCAGGGTGAGCCAGAGCTAGAGGAGCAGCCCTGTGCCCTTAGATAACAGTGCTGTGCGTTGAGTCCAAGAGCGCTAAGCGCTGTGTTTGTACTCACGACTTTCCATTCAGAACAACTTGTCAAATTCGTAGTTTTTGATTCAAAAGACTATGGATGAGACTGACAAACTATATCTAAATCTAAACAAAAATTCATAAGAGGTAATAAATGGAAATAGGTGTTCCTAAAGAAACAAAGGATCAAGAATTTCGAGTTGGGTTAAGTCCTTCTAGTGTTCGAGTCTTACAAGAAAATGGTCATACAGTTTTCGTAGAGACTCAAGCAGGTCTGGGAGCAGGATTTACAGATGATGATTACAGAAACACTGGTGCTAAAATAGTCACTACTACTGATGAGGCTTGGAACCGCGAACTGATTGTTAAAGTCAAAGAGCCACTAGCTGCAGAGTACAAGTTTTTGCAGAAGGGGCAAATTTTGTTTACATATCTGCATTTAGCAGCCGATCGCAAGTTAACCGAACATCTCATTGATTGCGGTGTAACAGCGATCGCCTACGAAACTGTAGAACAACCAGGCAGCAATAAACTACCTTTGCTCACTCCTATGAGCATTATTGCAGGTCGCTTATCGGTACAATTTGGGGCAAGGTTCCTAGAGCGCCAGCAAGGTGGGAGAGGGGTTTTGTTAGGCGGAGTTCCCGGAGTCAAACCAGGCAAAGTCGTGATTCTAGGTGGCGGTGTTGTAGGTACAGAAGCGGCTAAAATCGCTGTGGGCATGGGCGCTGCTGTCCAAATTATAGATGTTAATGTTGAGCGTCTTGCTTATCTGGAAACCTTGTTTGGTTCTAGAGTAGAACTGCTTTATAGCAACTCTGCCCATATTGAAACCGCAGTTAAAGATGCTGACTTGCTCATTGGTGCTGTTTTAGTACCAGGACGCAGAGCACCCATCCTTGTATCTCGCAATTTAGTCAAACAAATGCGTCCTGGTTCTGTCATAGTCGATGTTGCTGTTGACCAAGGCGGTTGTGTGGAAACTTTACACCCCACATCTCACACTCATCCTGTCTATCTTGAAGAGAGTGTGGTACATTATGGCGTTCCTAATATGCCAGGGGCAGTACCTTGGACGTCAACCCAAGCACTGAACAACAGCACTCTGCCCTATGTCTTGCAGCTAGCAAATTCGTCGGGGATAAAGGCACTGGCGAATAATCAAGCATTAGCTAAAGGTGTGAACGTGGAAAATCATCGCTTAGTTCATCCTGCAGTACAGGAGGTATTTCCTGACTTAGTAGTGTAGTCAGTTTGTTGACAGACACTTTGACGCCACTCTCCTCAACAGGGGAGCCAGCGCTAGGGTGAGGCTGTGCGACAGGAGGGCTTCGTTCTGCTTGGAAAAAACTCCTGTTCGGATAACTCTTAATACGTAAGAGTTCTTCACTTGTCCCCTCCTCTCCCTTCTGTGCTTCTTCTTTTGGTGCTCTCCCTGTATCTAAAAGTGGCAACTTCACGGTGAAAGTGGCTCCCTGTTCTACTCCCGGACTTTCGGCATGAACGCTTCCCCTGTGCATTTCCACAAGATAACGCACAATTGCCAGTCCTAATCCCAGCCCACCTTGGTTTCTGGTAGTGCTGCCATCAGCTTGACGAAAGCGGTCAAAAACATAGGGAAGAAAATCTGGACTGATACCACTACCTGTATCGCTCACTTGAATGAGTGCTAAGGAGCTATTCGCTTGCGAAAGTTCTCTCCGTTGGGGCGATTGTTGTTGCTGAGTACTGGGTCTTTCTAAGCTAGACTCAGTACTGATTGACAATCGTACCTCTACCCTTCCGCCTTTGGATGTGAACTTGAGCGCATTATTCAGTAAATTCCAAGCTATTTGCTGCAAGCGGTTTGGATCACCAAAAACGAGAAAGGGAGATGAGGGAGATGAGGGGGATGAGGGGGATGAGGAAGTAGTGTGTTCAATAATGTACTGGAGTTGGATATCTTTTGTCTCAGCTTCTAAGCGTACGCTATCTACAACGGTTGAAATGACAGAGGCTAAGTTAACCGGACAGAGATTGAGCTGTAGTTTGCCACGTATAATCCGCGAGACATCTAAAATATCGTCTATGAGTTGTGCCTGCAAACTAGCGTTACGTTCAATCGTTTCTAGAGCACGCGCCATGGCTTTTTCATCTAAATTTCGCTGGCGCAGCAGTTTAGACCAACCTAGTATTGAAGTTAAGGGTGTACGAAGCTCGTGGGAAAGGGTTGCTAAAAATTCATCTTTGAGGCGGTTTGCTGTTTCAGCTTCTTGTCGTGCTGTTTGTTCGCGAATTAACTTGATGTGTTCTTCTTCTGCTTGTTTTCGTTCTGTAATTTCTTCTATCGTACCGACATATCCAATGACTTCGCTTTGATCAGAAAGCATTGGCGACGAAGACATATGAACCCAACGTTCAATTTCTGTCGAGGAGAAGATGCGAAACTCTCCTGTGTATTCCTCTCCCTCACTAGATGCAGAATACCAATCGGCGATAACTCGTTCTCTGTCTTCTGGATGAATTGCTTGCGTCCAACCGTCGCCTAAACTCTCCTCCAGCGTCATATCATAGATAGCTTGATAGCGTGGGTTAATATACGTGCATTTCCCTAATGTATCTGTTAGAAAAATACCTACAGGTGAGCAAGCACTTAAAGAGCGAAACATCTCTTCCCGCTTTTTCAGTTCAGTATTCATCTGAGCCAACTGTGCCGCTTGTCGCTCAACCTCGACAGTTTTCTGGAACAGATCAACAAATGCCGCTACCTTGGATTTCAAAATTTCTGAATTGATCGGTTTGAACAGGTAGTCAACAGCACCAAGGGAATATCCTTTAAACACCATGTTATCACTGGTGCTAAATGCTGTCAGAAAAATAATTGGTGTATGGCGCGATCGCTCTCGCTGTCGAATGAGGGCTGCTGTCTCGAACCCGTCCATGTCTGGCATTTGCACATCCAGCAGAATGACTGCAAAGTCCTGATTGAGCAAACATCGCAGTGCTTCCGCGCCGGATGTAGCTTTCACCAAATTTTGATCTAAGCTCTCTAAAATAGCTTCTAAGGCTAACAAATTTTCTGGATGGTCATCTACCAGCAGAACGTTAACTTTCGGTTCAAATGACATTTCTATTTGTACGCTTTAGGGAATACATGATATGACTGTGACGCTTGCGCTTATTTTATTCCCACTATCTTAAGTTATAAATTTAGTTATTGTTGATAATTTTAGTTTAGAGCTTTTTCTATATGTTGAAGAATTTGACAAAAACTTTCTTAAACATTACAAATTTTCATCAAGTAAGGTGCAATTCCTACCAAAGGTAGAACCTTATCTGCGACTCCAGCTGCTATTGCCGCTTTAGGCATTATCGGACAAGCTGCTGTTGAAGGTTCCTGTACCACAGTTTTGCCGCCGCTTGCCTTGATTTTTGCCATTCCTTGCTTACCATCATGATTTGCTCCTGTCAAGAGAACTCCAATCAATTTTTCGGCATAAGTCTCTGCTGCTGTTTCAAATAGCACATCTATTGATGGTCGCGCATAAGTCACAGGAGCATCAATAGATAAAGAAAAGCTTGAATAAGGAACCATATCACTTTTTGCTTCTACCATCAAATGGTAATCTGCTGGAGCTAAATATATATAACCAGGGACGATTTCTTCTTTATCTTGCGGCTCGATAACAACTAAAGCACTGTACTGCTGCAATACGACTTTTAATTTCTGATCAGAAGCTTTGTAACGGTGTTGAACAATCGCCACAGGTACTGGAAAATTTTTTGGCAACCCGCTCAGTAAGACTTCAAGGGCATTTAACCCTCCTAAGGATGCACCTACAGCAATAAGTTGAATTGTCATCAGTAGTGAGTCATTAGTCGTTGATAACTAGTAGTTTATGACAACTATGAACTACCAATCATTAACTACAGCACATTGTTCGTGCGTGAGGTACAAAGAGTAAGGTCTAAAAGCTAGACAGAAAGACCTTTTTACTTGATGACTTCTCCCTTTTCTGCGACAGGCTTGCGCCAACGCCTCTGGCGTCGCCCCTTCTCAATAGCGGAGACGCTGCGCGTTCGCCTCTGGCGTCGCCCCTTGGGCGAAGGGCGAAGGGGAGACGCTACGCGATCTGACTTCTGAATTCTGCTGTATTATCGAATTTTGCGGTAAAGCTTCTCCCCGCCTTCTAATTCCTCATAGTCTTGCTCATGCAGAGTAAACTTAAGCGTTTCTTGGCGTCCCAAACCTAAAATCCCAAACTGAATAAGGCTTTCATAAAAAAGATTATGAACTCGGGTTTGTAAATTTTGATTAAAATAAATTAAGACATTCCGACATAAAATAATATGGAATTCATTAAATGAATTATCTGTCACTAAATTATGTTGTGAAAAAACCATATTTTCTTTAAGAAACGAAGAAAAAATAACGTGATCGTAAGCTGCTGTATAATATTCTGAAAAATTTTTTTTACCACCAGCTTGTAAATAGTTTTGAGTATATTCTTGCATCGATTCTAATGGATAAATTCCAGCTTTGGCTTTTTTTAAAACCATCTCATTGATATCAGTAGCATACAATCGACAACGGTGATAAAGTCCCTCTTCGTGCAGTAAAATTGCCATAGAATAAACTTCCTCACCAGTGGAACATCCAGCATGCCAAACGCGAATAAAAGGATAAGTTCGTAATATCGGCACCATTTCTTTCCTAAATATTAGAAAAAAGCTGGGATCACGAAACATGGTGGTTACGTTAACCGAGAGACTGTACAAAAATCTCTCCATACATTCGGGATTATGGAGAACTTTTTCTTGTAGTCCAGAAACACTAGTTAAACCTTCGGCTCGAATGATGTTCCAAATTCGTCGTTTGAGTGAAGCAAAGGCATAATTTTTAAAATCAAATCCATAGTAACGATGTATGCCTTCTAATAATAATTGAATTTCAATATCTTCAAGCTGCTCTCTAAGCATATATTTATCTAATCATACTCGCTACCCAACAAGTTCAACTTTTCCCTCATTCCCTATCCTATTAATGAAGTATGAGTTTGTGGGTAAAGTCTTAAGCTGATGCAACATTTATATCTTTTCTTACTGTAAACAAATAATACACCTATAGACCAATACTGCTACGTTAAGGATTATTTTCGGAGATTTCACACGTGTAGAGACGTTGCCCTTCGGGTGTCTTCTCCGGAGAGGGAAACCCTCCCAAGAGCGCTGGACTCACATGCAACGTCTCTTGCGTTGGTTATGGTTCTTGCAAATTATCTTATCAGCAACCGTATTAGTCTGTAATTTTTTAGTACAAAATCATACAAATAAAGTTTGTGGCAAGGGCTGAGATTCTTAAAGCCTGCGGAGGTTTTATTTTGTAGTGCGGGCCGGACAGCCCGCTGGGTAATAAAGTAGGGAGCAATCCTCGTCTCCCACTACCATCTTTTTTGCATGCATTGGGATGCTACCTCACACTTTATCTTTCAGTTGACATGCTTCCGTTCTCATTTGTATTCAATATAGCTCTTATAGGGTGAACCTCTTACCTAGCATAATTTAGGATGGACGAAACTCTCATTTCATCAAAAACCAGAACTGTAATGTATTCAAATGTATTCAATTAAAAACGACGGTTATTATCATAGGGAACAAGCAAGGTAGAAATTAGCAGAAAAGTGTATAAAATCAATCTATTAGGTGTCTTTATTACAGAAGCTAATGCACAAGCAAATTATTGATTCTAACAGTAGACGCAATTTATAACACAAAGATCAAAGCTGTAAAAAGTAATTCTTGAAAGTTTCGGTTCTAAATATCGCTCAGTATACATCAATAATTCAGACTTCTGAGATATACTTTCACCATACTATAAGGAATGCGAGTATGGTAAATCAAAAGCTTGGGAAATTACTCTCATTCGGTTTTATAAGTTTCTGTTTTTGCTTAGGTATTGGTATAGGATTATTCATGCGCTTTGGACAATTGCAGCGAACAAATGCTTCTACAAAATCTACCGACACAGAACCAATTCCGTTCTCCATACCAGAATACACATCTCCAGATACCATTACTATTCAAGCTGTTGGAGATGTTATTCCTGGCACAAACTACCCTCACCACAGACTTCCACGTAATCCCAATTTGCTTCTACCAAACTCAGTGAGAGTACATTTGCAAAGAGCCGATATTTTGTTTGGTAACTTTGAGAGTAGTCTCACAAACTACCCTTATAGTGCTAAGGATATCAGTAAAGGACAAATTTTTGCCTTTCGCTCCCCACCGACCTATGCTCAGCTTTTTGCTGATGTTGGGTTTGATGTTATGAATATAGCAAATAATCATGCTTTAGATTTTGGATCAGTGGGGTTTCAAGACACAGTTAAGAATCTTAAGGCTGCTGGGATTAAAACATTAGGTCATAAAAATCAAATTCTCTTGTTAAAAGTGAAGAATATTCCTGTCGCTATGATTGGGTTTGCTCCCTACGAATTTTATAATTCTATTCACGATTTAAAAACAGCCAAAACACTCGTACAAAAAGCTAAGACACAAGCAAATGTTGTGATTGTATCAATGCATGCAGGCTCGGAAGGAACTAACGCACTGCAGGTTCAAAATAAAACTGAGTTTTTCTATGGAGAAAACCGAGGAAATTCTCTTCAGTTTGCTCGAACAATGATTGATGCAGGTGCAGATTTAGTCCTCGGACATGGTCCTCACGTTCCAAGAGCTACTGAGATTTATAATGGGAAACTCATCGCTTATTCTTTAGGAAATTTTTTAGGATACCGAACTTTATCCACAGCCGCTGAAACTGGCTACTCAATGATTTTAGAAGTGAAACTGAACTCACAAGGAGATTTTGTGTTTGGGAAAATTATCCCTGTTCACCTTGATGCTCAAGGGATTCCTCATTTTGACAAGCGTTTTCGGACAGTGGGACTCTTGCGTTATTTGAATAATAAAGATTTTCCTAATAACCCGGCGAAGATTAATAAGAAAGGTGAAATTGTAGTGGCAGAAAAGGAGTAGAGTGGTAACGAATGCAACCATTGTTTGTAGGGACGCAGCAATGATTATTGGTGTCAATTTAAACTTTTATTCCACGTTAATTTAACCCCACCCCGAACTCGCGGCTACGGTGTACACACAAATGATCTAATCACCGCAAATCCCATAGTAGGGTGCGTTATGGCGCTTCGCCTAACGCATCGCCCTACAAGTTGGATATTTTTTTCCCTTACGCTAAAATTGCCTACAATTAGGATAAAACAGAAGAGGCAAAAATGAATACAAAAGAAAAAATACAAGCAGAAATTAACAGCCTTAACGAAGAATATCTAGATGAGCTATATCTCTTAATCAAAGATTTTACACAATCCAAACAACACTCTAAAAAGTCTAGCTTCATGTCTAAGTTGAAGCAGATAAAAATTGATGCACCAGAGGATTTTGCTGCCAATATCGATTTATATGTAATTGGAGAAAAAGTTGTCGAATAAGATATTCGTTGACACTTTATTTGTAGTAGCACTGATTAACCAGCGTGACCAATATCATCAACGAGCCGCTGAATTAGCTGACAGATTAGAAGGTTATCCGTTACTCACAACTGATGCAGTATTGCTTGAGATTGGTAACGCTCTAGCACGCGGTTACAAAGACGAAGCAGTTGAAATAATCGAGGAGTTTTTTGCTTCAGATGAAGTGGAAATTGTGCAACTCACTCCTGAATTATTTGAGCAAGCGTTTACGCTTTATAAAAGCCACAAAGATAAAGCTTGGGGCTTAGTTGATTGCATTTCTTTCGTAGTCATGAAGCAAGCGGGAGTAAGCGAAGCTTTGACTTTTGATCAGCATTTCGTTCAAGCAGGCTTTCAGGCGTTGATGAGGTGAAAAGTAACTGCAATGGTTGGTATCTAAGAGATACATGGAGACAGCAATCAAAACTGGGCTTTAGAACGGGTTTCTTTTACCAAGCGAAGACAGTCTTCTAAATCATTGCCTTGCCAGCTTCCAGCAAATTTTAGCAGTTCACCCGCTTTAGTTCCTCGTTTAATTGGAGCTAGCCGACGAAGCGGACGTTGACTGATTATACTTTTAGTACTTTTGCTTTGAAGGGAATCTAGGAAGTCGCTGACTAAAGAGAGTTGTTCGGGTGGTAGTTGGGCTAGTTGTTGTTCGATTTTTTGGCGCAGTTCCGGGGAAGTCATTAGCAACTCGCTATTTTGATTGCCTATCTTTTCGACTTCTTAATTTTACCGTCTAATTTGGTGAGGTGAAGTACCTCAACTTGCCTTGTCTGCGACACGCTGCGCGAACGACGCTCAGTTAGGAGTTCCAACTATAGCTAGCCTAGCACAAGGACGGTCTTATTTGTCACATCTCCACCTCACAAGAGTCATGCCTAAATTGTGCAACGCCGATTATCAAATTATGATTTAACGTTCAAACTTTCTCGATTCAAAACTTGATTTAACTTCCCGCTACGATAACCTTCCAAATCTAATGTGACGTAAATAAAACCAAATTCCTGAAAAGCAGAAACGATTGATTGCAAATCAGTTTTTAAAACAAACTCTTTGATTTGTTCTGGCGGTAATTCAATTCGTGCTGTATCTCCCTCAGAACGTACTCGCAAATTCTGATAACCTAACTTGCGTAAATAAATTTCTGCCCTACCGACTCGTTGTAACTTAGCTACGGTAATCTCTTCACCGTAGGGAAAGCGTGAACTCAGACAAGGTTGCGCGGGTTTTTCCCACCAAGGTAAACCAAGTTCTTTGGAAATTTGCCGGACTTCTGCTTTAGTAATACCGACTTCTGCTAAGGGCGATCGCGCACCTCTTTCTTTTGCTGCTTGAATTCCTGGGCGATAATCATGTAAGTCATCGGCGTTGACTCCATCCACTACGTATGGATAACCCAATTGCACAGCTAAGGGTTTGAGAGTGTCGTGCAGTTCACTTTTGCAAAAATAACAGCGGTTCACAGGGTTGGAGGTGTAATTGGGATTTTCCATCTCGTGTGTTTGAATGATTTGATGAGGAATCCCAATCGTTGCTGCTTGAAGGGAAGCGTCTTCTAATTCTTCTGGTAACAGCGAAGGAGACATAGCTGTGACAGCTAAAGCGCGATCGCCTAAGACGTCATAAGCCACCTTGGCTACCAAAGTGCTATCCACTCCACCAGAGTAAGCTATCAGAGCTTGCTCCATTTCTAAAAATAATGCTTTTAATTGCTCAAGTTTTTTTGTTAGCATCATTTCCAATCTTGTCCAAATGGTATCGCACCCCATCAATTCCATTTTAGGTGGGCAATAAAGGAATGAGGGAAAAGATACAGGTTATGAGTTTCAGATGTAAAGACTTATGAATGCACAACTCGTTCAATTCATTGTTTATGGTATTGCTTTGGGGAGTATTATTGCTTTAGCAGCAGTTGGACTTACTCTCACCTACGGGATTTTACGGTTGTCTAACTTTGCTCACGGTGACTTTTTGACATTGGGAGCTTATCTAACGCTGCTTGTTAATACTCTTGGTGTCAATATTTGGCTGTCTATGGCGATCGCTGCGATTGGGACGGTAGCAACAATGCTGTTGTCGGAAAAGTTGCTATGGTCCCACATGCGATCTATCCGTGCTACTTCCACCACTCTCATTATTATCTCTATTGGGCTTGCCCTATTCCTTCGTAATGGCATTATCCTTATCTGGGGCGGGAGTAACAAAACTTACGATTTACCCGTGCCCATCGCTATGGATATTCTGGGCGTCAAAGTACCGCAAAATCAATTGTTGGTTCTGTTCTTAGCTGTAGCAGCAATTGTAGTACTACACTACATTTTACAAAACACTAAAATTGGCAAGGCAATGCGAGCTGTTGCTGACGATTTAGACTTAGCTAGGGTTTCTGGTATCAATGTAGACCAAGTTATCTTCTGGACTTGGGTGATTGCTGGTAGTTTGACATCTTTAGGTGGAAGTATGTACGGCTTGATTGGAGCCGTGCGACCAAATATGGGCTGGTTCTTGATTTTACCTTTATTCGCCTCAGTGATTTTGGGAGGAATTGGCAACCCTTACGGTGCGATCGCAGCAGCTTTTATCATTGGTATTGCACAAGAAACCAGTACTCTTGTACTGGGTGCTCAGTACAAACAAGGAGTAGCGCTGTTCATTATGATTTTAGTGTTGCTCGTTCGTCCCAAAGGTTTATTCAAAGGTACGATTTGAGCAACACCACAACATAGGGACTGGGTAAAGTGAGATTGGGAAGCATCCACAGTCCCATTACAGCAGTCCCTCTACCGAAAAGTTTCCTCTACTCTACCTATGTATTCCTTATATGATGATATGGAAATAATAAGCAGCCATGAGGAAGTTGAGAGCTAATAGGAACAGTGCCCAACCCAAACGAAAGCTATAAGGAGGCTTAGCTCCACTTTTAGCAACGTCTTCGCCTACTTTTGCAGCAGATGCGGCAGCAGGAGCTGTTTTAGCTTCAGCAGCATTACTCATTGTGTTCTCTCCTATTTAAAGACTTCTTAACAAATACCAAAGAGTTGTCATGTATTGCGAAATTCTTCAAGAATATTTTTGTAGATTTTGCAGCACAAATCAGCAAAAATAAACAAAATGTAGCACTACGTCAACGAAGAGGGCAAGGGGCAAGGGGCAATGGGGAAAGAAATAATTGTCCATTAACTCTTTCTGCTCCTTGCTCCCTCATCTCCCTCATCTCCCTCATCCCCCTCACTCCTCAACTCCGGCGTGATAAGAACTGCGAACGAGAGGACCAGAACGAACATGGCTAAATCCCATTTCCCGTGCTATCTTGCCTAATTCATCGAATTCTTCTGGTGTCCAATATTTTTGGACGGGCAGATGTTCCAAGGAAGGACGCATATACTGACCAATTGTGATGCGATCGCACTCCACCTTTCGCAGATCCGCCATTGCCTCTATAATTTCCTCGACTGTTTCCCCATGTCCCAGCATCAAACCTGACTTCGTGGGAATAGAAGAGTCGATTTCTTTGACGACTTGCAGGACAAAAAGCGAGCGATCATACTTCGCTCCTCGGCGCACTGGTCCTTGTAAACCTCGCACTGTCTCAATATTGTGATTAAAACAGGCTGGTTTCGCCTTCACAACCTTATATATACGCTCACGTTGACCTTGCTGTCCAGCCCCTGCACCACCCCAAAAATCTGGTGTCAACACCTCAATTTGAGTTTCTGGGTTTAGCTGGCGGATAGTTTCCATTGTCTTGACAAAATGACCTGCTCCCTGATCTGGTAAGTCATCTCGTGCTACTGAAGTCAGCACAACATAACGCAATCCCAAAAGCTGCACTGCTTGTGCCACCTTTTGCGGTTCTTCAAGGTCAAGAGGCATGGGCGCATGACCTTTATCTACTTGACAAAAAGCACAAGACCTGGTGCAGGTAGCACCCATAAGTAAGAAAGTTGCAGTTTTTTGGGAGTAGCACTCCCCTCTGTTAGGACAGCGTCCTTCTTCGCAAATCGTGTGAATTTGGCGTTGCTTAATAATACGTTGTACTGTAGAAAGTTCGCTGGCTTTGCCAATTGGACGACGTAACCAAGTCGGCATTGCTGTTATTTCAGATTTAAGTTGAGCTTTTTGTAAAGAAGTCATAAGTTTTTAAAATTTTTATAAAACCATCAGTAGTTCAGCCTAAGCAAGAAATCTGGTTTCTCCAATATTGCTTGTGCCAGTCTTAGCCACAGGTCTATCTTAGCGTTGGAGTTTAAAGCTGTATAGGCGCGGCTAATATAAGTGTTTGCTTGCACAAGTAACAATATTAGACATCTGGGAAAAACGATGTAGAGATGTTGCATGCAACATCTCTACAAAGGTTGTAGACAACGCACAATTAATTTCTGGAGATGTCTATTGCGCTGTGCTTGAAGCTGTTTTTCTTTGGGTATAGAGCTTTGTACGAATGCACAACCCGTGTTTTAGCTCGACTTTATCCATTGACCAAAACCGCGATCGCAAGGGAAAGAAGTGCTATGCAAGGCAATAATCGTATACGCATAAATTCATATCTATTAAAACCTTGGACTTTTTCAACCAGTTATCAGTTATCACTGAATATAGCAATCCTAGATGAATTGCGAAAATTGAAAAACAAGATCCCTGACTTCTTAAAGAAGTCAGGGATCTTGTTTTTCACGAATGATTTAGGACAGCTATATATTCTCCATGTAATAGTAACATTGACTACAAAATTTTTGTAGTCAATGTTACTATTATTACAATTTGTTAACAATTGTCATTTGAGATACAAAATTTTGGTAATTTTAACCACTATTTTCTGGATTATAAATTGACGTTGATTATGAAAAGTATGAGACAGCTACCTGAAATATACACTTCAACAATAGAGATAACGAGAGCTTAAAAAGTACCATTTAAGGCATCATAATTATTCCTGTGAAGCACTAAGCAAAAGGGCTTCAATTTTAATAGCTATAGTATTTACTTGGTAAAATTACATGAGTTTATATCAATAATTGACTGCAATTAACGGAGTAAATAATTGATTATCTACGTTTAAAATATTCCTAAATATTTCTTAATAAAAATAATGATGCTAATTATTGTATAAAATAAATTGCGAGGGTTACAGGCAAAATAGAGTTAATGAAACCTCTGTTTTCTAGAGTTTCATTACTCTTACTAACGATTGTGAATCTTTCTCAGATACTGAAAAGCAGTCTAGTCTTTTTGAAGAGGATATTTTGGATCGAAAAAAAGCTGATGGTTGGAATTTTCTCACATTGGCTTGTTGGGTTTTCCCTGTGCGATTATCCGTCTGAGAAGAAGTGCAAAGCTTAATCCTTCACTTTCTGGTTGGAAACCATCATTAATTTTCAACTAATCAAAACTTAGGAGATTGAAACAATGGTGCAAGATGCCTTTTCTAAAGTTGTTGCCCAGGCTGACTCACGAGGAGAATACCTCAGCGATTCTCAGCTAGATGCTCTAGTCGGTTTAGTCAAAGATGGTAACAAGCGTGTTGATGTCGTCAACCGGATTTCTAGCAATTCGTCTACCCTTGTTGCCAATGCAGTCCGTTCGTTGTTTGCTGAGCAACCTCAGTTGATTGCGCCTGGTGGGAATGCTTACACGAGCCGTCGTGCTGCTGCTTGTATACGGGATTTGGAAATCATCCTACGCTATGTGACTTATGCGATTTTTGCAGGAGATGCCAGTGTGCTGGATGACCGTGCCCTCAATGGTTTGCGGGAAACCTATCTGGCATTGGGCACTCCTGGAGCTTCAGTTGCTGTTGGTATTCAGAAGCTGAAGGATGCCTCGATCGCTCTTGCCAATGACCCCAACGGTATTACCCGTGGTGATTGCAGTGCGCTGATTGCAGAAGTTGCAACCTATTTTGATCGTGCAGCGGCGGCTGTTGCCTAAATCATCATAACTACCATTCAATCAACCCTTTATAGAACAAACTTGGAGATATTAAGTCAATGAGTAAGACGCCTTTAACGGAAGCGATTGTTGCTGCGGATTCCCAAGGTCGCTTTTTGGGTAGCACTGAAATCCAGGTTGCATTCGGTCGTTTCCGGCAGGCAGCCGTCAGCTTAGAAGCGGCAAAGACGTTATCTAAAAAAGCGCCCAGTCTGGCTGACGCCGCTGCAAACGCTGTGTATCAGAAGTTCCCTTATACAACTCAGTTGGATGGGCCAAACTACGCTTCTAGTGCCACCGGTAAGGCAAAATGTGTGCGCGATATAGGCTACTACCTGCGGATTATCACCTACGCTTTGGTTGTAGGTGGAACGGGTCCGATCGACGATTATTTGATTGGTGGCTTAGCTGAAATCAACCGTACCTTTGAGTTATCTCCTAGCTGGTACATCGAAGCTCTCAAACACATCAAGGCGAATCATGGTTTATCGGGCGACCCTGCTGTTGAAGCGAACTCCTACATTGATTATGTGATCAATTCTCTGACCTAGCGGGAGTCTTTCAGTTTTGTGTGATGCGGCAGGAAAATAATTTGGTCATTGTGCAATCCAAACTCATATTGTTACCAAACTATTTTCTGAAACTTCGTACCATAGTTCCACAAAACTGAACGTAAAGTTTGCAAATGCGTCGAGCTTTTGCGTAGTAAGCAGCAAAGGCTTCAAATACCGGCATCATTACGTGTTAACTGTCAATTCAAAATGACTGAAATACTTATACTGTTGGTGTTTTATAGCTTTTCAATTACTACGCAAAGGTTTTTTTAACAGTTATCAGTTATCAGTCATTAGTCATTGGTCATTAGTCATTAGTTAGTACTCAAGTGTCAAGAGGATTCTTTTTTTTGAACTTTGAATTTTGAATTTTGAATTGTTAAGAGGTGGGATTATGACAGCGTTGGGAGAAGCCAGCCGATTGGGGATTCGCCCGTTTGCAGATACTGAAAAAGTTGAACTGCGCCCTGTGAGGACAGAAGCGGATGTCCAGGCGGTCATTTGGGCGACCTATAAACAAGTTTTGGGCAATGAACATTTGATGCAGAGTGAGCGTCTTGAGAGCGCAGAATCACTCTTGCGTCAGGGACAGATTACAGTACGGGATTTTGTGCGTGCGATCGCTCAATCAGAATTGTATCGGCAGAAGTTCTTCTATTCCAACTCCCAAGTTCGCCTCATCGAACTGAATTATAAGCATCTTTTGGGTCGTGCTCCCTACGACGAGTCAGAAGTTGCCTACCACGTCGATCTCTACAATTCCCAAGGTTACGAGGCTGATATTAATTCCTACATTGATTCTGTCGAGTATCAACAAAGCTTTGGGGATGCTATTGTGCCTTACTATCGGGGCTTCCAAACCGTGGTAGGACAAAAAACAGTCGGGTTTCCTCATTTCTTCCAATTGTACCGAGGCTATGCCAATAGCGATCGCGCTCAAAGCAAGCCCAAAGGACAATTAACTTGGGATCTGGCAAAAAACTTGGTATCCCCCATCTATCCTGCTTCTGCTGGCACCTTAACTGGCGCTTCAACGGGTCGTCGCGGTGGTAACACCTATCGGATTCGCTTAACGCAGGCGGCTTCCCCTAACTCCACAGTTATCCGGCAAAGCATTACCGAAGTGATTGTCCCTTTCGAGCAGTTGTCGGATCGGTTGCAACAACTCAATCGCCAAGGACGCAAGGTCATTAATATTACTCTTTCATAAAAGTTTTTAACCAAGGAGACTTTTAGATGGCTATTACAACAGCCGCATCTCGACTCGGAACTTCTGCTTTTAGTAACGCAGCTCCCATAGAATTATGGTCTAATGCCAGCCAGACAGATATTTTTGCTGTGATCGCGGCTGTTTATCGTCAGGTCTTAGGCAATGATTATTTACTAAAATCCGAACGTCTGACTGGCGCAGAATCTCTGCTGTTGAATGGCTCGATTCCCGTACGGGAGTTTGTCCGTCAGGTGGCGAAATCCCAATTGTATAAAGCTAAGTTTTTCTCCAACAGTTTCCACACCCGTTTCACTGAGTTGAACTACAAACATTTCTTAGGTCGTGCTCCCTATGATGAATCGGAAATAGCCGATCACCTGGACTTGTACCAAACCAAAGGATACGACGCTGACATTGATTCTTATATTGACTCAGCGGAGTACCAAGACAACTTCGGGGAAAATATTGTGCCCTACTATCGGGGATTTACAACTCAACCAGGACAAAAAACCGTGGGCTTTACCCGGATTTTTCAACTCTATCGTGGTTATGCGACGAGCGATCGCTCCCAAATTCCAGGAAATTCCCCTCGTCTAGCAAGTGAACTGGGGAGAAATAGTGCATCAACAGTAGTTGCTCCTGCGCTTAGCAATAATGGCTTTGCTTATCGTCCTCCACTAAGAGGGGAAACCCCCAACAGCACATTTGGAGGGTCGCAAGCATTTGGCACAGGACGACTCTATCGAGTGGAAGTGGCAAGTATTTCTAAACGAGGATATCCCCAGGTTCGCCGCGTCAATCAGGCAGTCGTTATTCCTTACGAACAACTATCAGATTACTTTCAAAGGGTTCAGCGCCAAGGCGGTAAGATTGCCAGTATTACGCCACTTTAGTTCATAGTTTATAAAATTTGTCAACCCCCTTTTCGGGGGAATTTAAATTTCCTTTGATTTCCGGGATATCATCATGGTTTATCAAATTGTTAGCGGCAGAAGCAACAACTCCATTGCAGCGAATCGGAGTTTCCGGTTTGAAGTGATAGGTCTCCATCAAAATGAAGTTACAGATAAGAACGATTATGCCATTCGCTCCAGTGCCAGTGTGTTTATTACGGTACCGTTTAGCCGCTTGAATGAAGAACTCCAGCGGATTAATCGACTGGGTGGCAAAATCGTTAGTATTCAACCGTTGGCGCTTGAAACTTATGAAGCTTAAGAGTTTTTTGGATAATTTATTCAAAGGAAGTCTCTAAGTTTTGCAAAGAGTCACCTAAGATTTTTGGGCAATGTGAAAAGCGGAGATATATGAAAGCTGAAGACTACCACCAAATTCATGTTCTATCCGGTGCTTCAATCCCGCAAATAAGGCATTTTTGGTTTGTGGATCTAACTTTAGGTACGGCGAGTAAGTGTTCAAAACTGTTAAATATTCATCAACAGTGTAGGTCACTTCAGATGTAACTTGTCCAGATATTAAGTCTTTGAATTGCCCTGAATCGATGACTATCTTTCCTAATCCTCTCAAGATATCTTCTTGAGTTTCTCTGTCTTCATATCGGTCAAGAGATGGAGCATATACTTGATAGACTTCTGATAAACGTTGGTACACTTGGTAGCAGGGCTGAAGTTCCTTGTTCCACAATAAAATCAGGTAGCCACTCTCTTGTAAGGCATTTGCTGCTTTTGGATATCCCACTTCCGGTGATATCCAATGAAAAGAACTCGCTGCTAAAACAGCATCAAATCCAAGAGCCTCTGTTGTCCACTCTTCAAAAGATATGTTCTGAATCTCTACATTGGGATATGGTTGACAATTCTGTTGAGCTAACTGGAAAAAATCTGGGTTGGGTTCTAAGCAGAACATTGAGCAACCCAATTGAGCAAACGCTACCGTTGCAGTTGCAGGACCACATCCTACTTCAAGAATTTTTGAGTTAGTGGAGAGTTGAGCAATCTCCACAACTTGGTGAATCAAATTCTTAGGATAGCGAGGTCTTGCCTTATTGTAAGCCTCTGCTGCGGGAGAATACCAATTTTTGCGCTGTTCCAAAGATCTGCTAGAGTAGCTGATGATTGTTTGCTTTAAGTCTTCCATAATCTACTAGTATGAGTTTGGACAACTTAACAAATAATACTAAGCTATTAAACTTCTGGTTCTATCCCTGCTGCTCGTAATTGTGCTGTCAATCTTTCAGCGCGTTGCCTTTCTTGTTCAGCACGCTGTCGTTCTTGTTGAGCTAATTCAGAACCCCACAAAAGCAGCTGTTCTTGTTCGTCCCACCACCGTAACCAGTATCCTGCAAGATTTTCACGAGTTCCTTGCCACAAGCCCAGATAGAGGTTCATTTCTGCTATCTGGTAGCGGTTATTTGTGTCAGGTGCTTGCAATGAATACTGTCCTGCGTTATCCAATCGATAAACTTCTAAACTGCCGCTATCCGGTTCAAAGATGATATAGTTCGGTACTTTTAAGATACGCTCATAGAAAAACCATTTTCCAGGAGGATAGGTTGGTTTGATGGAATATTCCGTACCATCTGTATCTGAAATAAATTCCATCACAATGACTGGCATATCTCCCTGTAGCTGCGGCGTGTAACTGCGTTTTACCTCTTCGCGTGCAACACGGATACTAGGCACGTATGCCCAATCGGGAGCTTTAATTACAATTTTGCCATTCACAGTGGCGCAAATGCCGTAATTCGTTGAATTTAGGGCGTGTTCAGGTAATCTACCAGCAATTTCTAAACTTTCGGTTAAAGCTGCAGCAAGGGGAGGCTGGTTAATATTATCCACTGGTTCATCTGGCAGTACGTAATCATCGGGTAACTTTTCCCAAGTTATCTGGTAGTCGTGGGTAGCAGTGGCTATCATGACGGGTGTTCCTTTGGGTGTTCAGGTGCTGTTTGATTTCTTCACGTCTTTGGTGTAGAGCACCTCCCTACAAGTGAGGAGGGATTATGAGTAGAGTCTACAAATTTTAGCAGCTTGTACGCTAGACTCAAGCTAACCTTCTTCATGATTTTTGGGAGGGCAGAATATGCAAATCACTGTTGAGATACCTGATACTCTGGCTCACTAAACTAAAATGTAGATAGCACAACATTTCGAGCATGGAGCATGAAAATTAAAGCTATTATTTGGCAGGAGGATGGGGTCTGGTGTGGTTCTGTACCTGCTCTCCCAGGATGTCACACTTGGGGAGATAGCTACGAACACCTGTTGGAGATGTTGCAAGATGCAATTCAGGGCTGGTTGGAAGTTGCTAGTGAGCGAGGAGAACTTGAACCAGAGAAACGATTGGTTGAGCTATCCCTGTGAGAGCAATTTCTGGGAAAATGCTTTGCAAGATTGTGGAGCGAAATGGTTGGGAACTCAAGCGAATTACTGGTAGCCACCACATTTATGTCAAGGAAGGCGTTGATGCGATTCTTTCTATCCCAGTTCATAGTAATCAGGATCTGCCTAAAGGAACTTTGAAAAGCATCATGAAGGATGCGGAACTTACCGAGGAAGATTTGAGCTAACAGCAATTCCATACCATTAACTATAATGTGGACTTGGAGCGAACAAGCGATGGCGCAGAGCGCCCGCCGTAGGCGATCGCCATTTAAAATTCTTTCGTTCTTTTGTTCTATGAACTACCCCACCGCATGGCGGATGGGGAATTACGGCGTTAGGTTAAACAACAAATGAAAACTGCTGTCAGGCTACGAGTCGGATTATGAGCAAAGCTCTACTCTTCATCCGGTGCTAAATCTTCTTCTGTTAATCCCTGCTGCGGTATTGCTGCAATAATAGCATCTATGACCTTGGAGACTGGTAATATTTCTATATTCAAACTAGGAAACTTTTGCCCTTTTGGTACGATAGCCCTCTTAAATCCCAATTTTGCTGCTTCTTTTAACCGCAGTTCCATTTGCGAGACTGAGCGGACTTGTCCTCCTAAGCCAACTTCCCCAATCAGTACGGTACCAGGATCAACAATCCGATCGCGGAAACTCGCAACAATTGCGATCGCTATTCCTAAATCCACTGCTGGTTCTTCTACATTCAACCCGCCTGCAGACGCCACATAAGAATCCAGCTTTGACATGGGAATCCCTACCCGCTTTTCTAGCACTGCCAAAATTTGTACTAATCTGTTATAATCTATACCTGTGGCTGCACGACGCGGTGAGGGGTAGCTGGTAGGACTCACCAGAGCTTGCAATTCGACGACAATCGGACGTGTCCCTTCACAAGCAACGACAATTGCAGTACCAGGAGCCGGATCATCGCGGTTGCCTAAAAATAACTCTGAGGGGTTGGGGACTTCTCGCAGTCCGTTGTCAACCATTTCAAAGATGCCGATTTCGTGAGTTGCTCCAAAACGATTTTTCACTGTCCGTAATAAACGATGGGAAGCAAAGCGATCGCCTTCAAAATACAACACCGTATCAACTAAGTGTTCCAAGACCTTCGGTCCAGCGATCGCTCCTTCTTTGGTGACATGTCCCACAATTAACATTGTGATGTCTTCGTTTTTTGCCACTTTCATCAAAGCTGCTGTACATTCGCGTACCTGCGCGACAGAACCTGGTGCAGAGGTTAAAGCCGGGAAGAACACTGTTTGAATACTATCAATGATTGTCACATTCGGTTTGAGTGAATCCATTTCCCGCAGGATTTCTTCTAAGTCTGTTTCCGGCAAAACATACAAATCGGCATTTAGGCTCTCAGCGTCGTCTACTTTGGCAGTTTCTTGGGGAGTTGTTTCGGGAGTTTCTTGTGCTGCTTTGCTATCATCATCGTTTTCATCACTGACTAAACTTAAAGGTTTTGTCACTCCCAAGCGGGAAGCTCTCAATTTTACCTGTTGTCCTGATTCTTCGCCTGAAACATAGAGGATGCGGTATCTCTGCGCCAGTTGATTCGATACTTGCAACAGCAGTGTAGATTTACCAATTCCTGGATCACCGCCTATCAGCACCATTGAACCGGGAACAACTCCACCGCCAAGCACCCGATCAAGTTCCTCATAGCCAGAAGCCCAACGTGTGACTTGGCGATCGCTAATCTGATCAAAAGTTAGAGAAGCTCGTGGTTTGGCTGGTTTCGTTGCAGCTGTTTTGCTACCTGCAGTAGCGTGCCATCCACTGACTCCGCGACTTGGTACATCTGTTGATGACTGGATATTAATCTGCTCTTCTAAAGAGTTGTAGGTTCCGCAAGCTGGACACTTACCAAACCATTGAGGGGATTCTACTCCGCATTCGTTACAAACGTAATAAGTTTTTGACTTTGGCATTCTTAATCTTATTAAATCTTCTTAATTTTTATTTAAGTTTTTGAGCAAACTAAAATCCAAGAATCGTAGTAGATGTGGGATTTTTCCAATCAATTTGTGAAATGATATCTTAATAATATGGTATTAAAAATTAATCATGAAAATTTTCGTTAAGGAGCGTTGAGAAACTTGGAAAGTCATAAAGAAAAAATTCTAGTGGTAGATGACGAAGCCAGCATTCGCCGGATTTTAGAAACGCGCCTTTCGATGATTGGCTACGATGTTGTCACAGCTGGTGACGGGGAGGAAGCTTTAGACACTTTTCGCAAAGCAGAACCGGACTTAGTCGTTTTAGACGTGATGATGCCGAAGCTAGATGGCTACGGCGTGTGTCAAGAATTACGTAAGGAATCAGATGTCCCAATTATTATGTTAACAGCCTTGGGGGACGTGGCTGACCGAATTACAGGTTTAGAGTTGGGTGCTGATGACTACGTTGTCAAACCTTTTTCTCCTAAGGAATTAGAAGCCCGCATTCGCTCAGTGCTACGGCGAGTAGACAAAACAGGTGCCTCTGGTATTCCCAGTTCTGGAGTGATCCATGTTAGCACTATAAAAATTGATACGAATAAGCGCCAAGTGTATAAAGGCGACGAGCGTATTCGGTTAACGGGCATGGAATTTAGCTTACTAGAGTTGTTAGTCAGCCGTTCTGGAGAAGCTTTCTCCCGTTCAGAAATTTTGCAAGAAGTCTGGGGATATACACCAGAACGCCATGTGGATACCCGCGTAGTAGATGTGCACATCTCCCGTTTACGAGCAAAATTGGAAGATGATCCAAGTAATCCAGAGTTAATCCTCACAGCAAGAGGGACTGGTTATTTATTTCAACGCATTATTGAACCAGGAGAGGAATAAGGGCAATGGGCAACGGGCAATGGGCAATGGGCAATGGGGAATAACTTTTGACTAATGACTAATGACCAATGACTAATGACTAAATCTGATCCGAATAGGGTTCTACGGCGTCTACCAATTGTAGTAGGTGGATTGGGCGCTGTACTTTTGCTAATTAACCGTTTGCTATCACCAGAATTGACAAACTCTCAAGCGCGTGCAGATGTTCTGGGTGTGATTTTGAGTGCTGTGTTGATTTTGGTGGGGTTAATTTGGCAGCAAGTACAACCACGTTTACCTGAAGCGGTACAACTCATTGGCGAAGAAGGTTTTGTACTTGCACCCAATTTACCGGAAGCTTTGAAAATAGAACTAGCTTGGGCATCACATTTGTTATTAACTAATACGGTGACGCGATCGCTTGTCGTTTTCTATAAGGATAAAGTTTTATTACGTCGAGGAATTTTAAGTCCGAAGTCGGAAGTTGTACCAGGAGCAATCTTAAAAAGAGTACTGGAAAAACAAAAGCCAGTTTATCTCGTAGATTTGAAAGTCTATCCAGGAAGAGTTGAATTTGATTATTTGCCAGAAAACACTCAAGGTGTCATTTGTCAACCCATTGGCGAAGATGGAGTCCTGATTTTGGCAGCGAATGCTCCTCGTAGTTATACTAAACAAGATGAAAACTGGATTGCGGGAATTGCAGATAAATTAGCTGTCACTTTAAATCAGTGAACAGTGAACAGGGAACAGGGAACAGGGAAGAGTTATCTAGCATTGCCCATTGCCCATTGCCCATTGCCCATTGCCCATTGCCCATTGCCCGTTGATAACTGATAACTGGTAACTGATAACTGTTAGCCACTAACATCTAACAAATATTATGCAAATTCAAATTATTTACTGGTTACTTGTTGCTCTAATGGCTGTTGGTATTATTGGCGCTGTAGTTCCTGCTATTCCAGGAGCCAGTTTAATTTTAATAGCAATTATCATTTGGGGATTTATTAGTGGTTCTTTTGCCGCTATAAAAATACCGCTCATTGTCACAGTTATCGTTTTACTTCTGAGTGTGGGAATTGATTTTTTAGCGAGCTATTTGGGTGCAAGAAAAGCTGGTGCAAGTCAGTGGGGGCAAATTGGTGCAATTGTTGGGTTAGTAGTGGGTTTTCTAGGGTTATTGCCAACATTACCTTTTGGTGGTCCATTACTCGGAATGTTACTAGGACCGCTTCTTGGAGCAATTATCGGTGAGTATCTTTATCGGCGAGACTTGGGACTAGCTATTAAGGCTGGTATTGGAATTGTTGTAGGTACAGTGGTTGGTAATTTGATTCAAGGGTTGTTAGCGATCGCAGCAGTTATCGTTTTCCTAGTCACAACTTGGTCACAGGTCTTTGGGACTTAGAATTTGCAAAAATTCTCAATAATAGTTTCTTCCATCTGTAACGGGAGTCAAAGCCCCCGTTACCCACTCTACAAATATTTTGGTTCTTAATATTTGTCTCAAATCAATGAAAATGCAACGCATTCGCATCGGCACTCAAGATTTACGCATCGCGTCAGTCGCCCTCACTTACAGTGGTATCCTCTTGACAAGAAACTTGCGAGATTTCGAGAGAGTTCCAGAACTAACTATCCAAGATTGGTCAATTTAGCTTATTGTGTCATTCCTACCATATGCCAAGCTGATTTCCTTAATTTGCAGACAAAATATTAATCAGTGGTAAGAGCGATAAACTCAATATCAAATAAATAAAACCCGCAAAGGCGGGTTTCTAAAAACTTGTTTCCTACTCCAACGCGACAATGACGATGGTGATGTTATCATGTCCGCCATGCTCTTTCGCAGCTTCAACAAGAGAGAAAGCAGCTTTTTTTGGCACGGGGAGTTGTTGGAGATAGTCAGCAATCTTTTGGTTGGCGAGTTCCTCTGTTAAACCATCACTACATAACAATAGGCGATCGCCTGATTTTACATCTAGTTGTTGCACATCAATGTGCTTGATATCTTCACGTCCCAAACAGCGGGACAAGACATGACGAAACGGATGAATCCGGGCTTCTTCTGGCGTAATTTCACCGATTTTAAGAGCGCGTGCTACCCAAGTATGGTCTTCCGTGATTTGCTCCAATTGCAAATCCCGAAAACGGTACAGCCTTGAGTCACCAACGTGAGCGCACAAAGGCGACTCTTGGGAGCGAAAAATGACTACGACAATCGTTGTTCCCATGTCAGAGCGTTCAGGATGATTTTGCTGGTCAAGCAAAATCGCTTCATTCGCCTGTAATAAAGCTTCCTCTAATAACTGCTCAGAAGGCTTAGAGGAATTCCAATGAGTACTCAAATGCGCCTGAATTTGTTGAGTAGCAATATGGCTTGCTTGTTCACCCCCTGCATGACCACCCATACCATCGGCGACAATGAAGAAACGCCCCTCTGGGTCGATGTAGTAATCATCCTGATTATTAGAACGAATAAGTCCCGGATCAGTAGCACCGGTGAAATTAAGTTTCATATACCTTCTACAAAATTTATGACATACGGTCGTAGCGATCGAGGCGCATCAGCAGTCGAATCAGCAAACCTGACACTGCAACTGCGATGAAACCTACAAGCATTGCCAACCATATATATTCTTTTACTAATAAAATCGTAGCTGAAAGTGTAAAACCACTCACAATAACAGCATAAGTCATCCCTAGCTGAACATTGCTTTGCCGTCGCAGCAGGCGCTCTGTTTCAAGAGATCTGACACGTACACGCACATCTCCCCGTTCTAGCTTTTCCAGTGTATCTTCCAGCCTGCGTGGTAATCCCAATGCAGTATTGCTGACTTGAGCTGCTTGACGACTCAATTCATTGAGAAAGCTATTGCTCTGGGAACCATTCATATTAGTCATAAGCTGCATAGCATATGGTTTGGCAACTTCCATAAAATTAAACTCTGGATCTAACCCTTTTCCTACACCTTCGAGTGTCGAGAAAGCTCGCATCACAAAAGTGAAGGTCGCTGGAAATCTAAACGGCTGATCATACGCTATTTCGTACAAGTCGTCACTGATAGCAGCTACCGATTGATTTTCAAAGGGCTTATCCATAAAATTATCTAGCATAAACTGGACAGAACGTCGCACTGGTCCCATGTCGTCCACTGGTGCAAGTGCTCCCAAATCAATGAGGGACTGAACAACGCGATCGCCGTCCTTTGAAGCAATGCCAAACAGGGTTTCCATCAGTCCTTCACGTACGTTAGTCTTGATGCGCCCCATCATACCAAAATCATAGAATATTAAAGCACCATTCGGACTGACGGCAATATTGCCTGGATGGGGGTCAGCATGGAAAAATCCATCATCAAGTAGCTGATGCAGGTAAGCTTCAGCACCTTGACGGGCAATGATTTTCCGATCCAAACCTGCTGCTTCTATGGCTTCGTGTTGGCTAATCTTTATCCCAGGAAGATATTCCAGAGTCAATACCCGCGACGAAGTGTAACGCCAGTAGACACGTGGCACTTTTACCCAGTCGTAGGTACGAAAATTACGACGAAAAGTATCAGCGTTGCGACCTTCATTGAGATAATCAATTTCTTCCCAAAGAATGCGACAACACTCCTCATAGATGCCCATCCAATCGCGTCCCCGTCCCCATTTTGGATGGTTTTGAAAGTAGCGTGTAATTCCCTTAAGAATTTGTAAATCTATTTCAAAGAGCTTCTTAAGACCAGGGCGTTGTACTTTGACAACAACAGCTTCTCCCGAGTGCAGCACAGCTTTGTGTACTTGTCCCAAGCTAGCAGCAGCTAGGGGTATGGGTTCAAAACTTTGGTAGAGTTTGGGAATTTTCTTGCCTAGCTCTTGTTCAATAATTGCTTCTACTTGATCATAGCCAAATGCAGGGACTTTATCTTGTAGCTTGGCAAGTTCTTCGACATATTCGCTAGGGAAGATATCAGCACGGGTAGAGAACAGTTGTCCAACTTTGATAAACGTTGGTCCTAAATCTAGCAGAGTATTGCGAATCCATACCGCTTGAGCCTTACGTCGAGCAACTTGTTTGGCTTCAGTGACTCCTTTTGGGTAACTCCAAGATTTGTTATATAGCCAGAGCTTGAACAATAATGTCAACACAAAAGACCAAATGTCCAAAAAACGCCGTCTACGAGAGTAGTTTTCGCGATTCCAACGGTATGCTTTATCTGAATAACCTTTTTCCATATGTTTTGCGTACCGCTGGTTTTTGACCGAGTCAGTAGGAAGAAAAGACACTTCTTATCCTGAACTATTCCTTTATAATTTTTTAGTAGAAAAGCAACAGTTCAACCTCTCTACAAAGAATTCCCACTGCGATAGCGTTGTAATTCTGTTCGCAATGTGGCAATTTCTGCTCGCAGTTCATCAATTGTGGCTTGCAAGTCAACTGGCGCTGAACCAGTTTCTCCATAGCCTGTCGTTTGAGCAGTGTCAGCAGCTTCTGCTGCTTTATTTGCCCGCTCCATGACTTCTTCTGTAAATTGGCGCATTTGCTCTCTGGTTTCAGCATCCCATTTGCCGAGTTCCGACAGAGCATCTGTAATGGTGAACTCCAACCTCTCGGTGAGGATTTCAGCAGCTGCTCTACCAACGAAAAAGGCTTGTAGAAGGGGGTTACTCATAAATTTTTGTTACGTTAATCCGCAAAAAAATTATAGCTTGCCCGTCTGCTTTACTGCTTATACCTGAGTGCTTGGCTTTTATGGAGGATAGAAGTTTGGCTTGGCACATTTTTTCGCAATTATTATTTTGTAACTTATATTACCAATCTCTAACGGAAATCGTAGGCTTATTCCCAACTTGGAGACTGGAAGCTAGCAGGGATAGGTAAAACCAAAACTTTGACATACTCACCGCCCTAAAAGGGCGGAGATTCTTGACGCTTCATCGAAACTCGCTGCCGAGACAGTCTTATTGTCTCTCTGCGTCCGTTTAGAGTCGTGGCAATGCCCTATCCCGACTTTTTCTATATTTTTAGCGGCGTTCTCGTCTCTATCTTGCTCAATACTACAACTCAAGCAAAGTATTGAACGAACAGACAGGTCGATTTTGCCCCATCTAAACCCACAGTCAGAACATACTTGGCTTGTGGGTTCCCATCTATTAATTGCATGAAACGTTCTGCCAAGTTTTTCTGATTTAGCTTCGCACAAAACCCGAAATTCTCGCCAACCTTGCAGACTAATTACTCTAGCAAGCCTACGGTTTTTAACCATACCCGACACATTCAGATCTTCCAAAGCTATAGTTTGGTTCTCATTTACTACTTTGGTCGATAGCTTGTGCAGGAAATCCGCCCGTGTGTCGGTAATTTGATTATGCTTTTTAGCAATCCGGATGCGGGTTTTATTCCTCCGATTTGAGCCTTTATGTTGACGTGCTAACTTGCGTTGTAGCTTGCGAATTTTACGGTCAATATGGGGAGCATCCCAATGCGTGAAAGAAGACCGGAAAAAGTCAAATTTATTCGCGAGTGTTTCTCGCGAATAAATTTGGTTCTTTTCTTTTTGCAAAATTGGGATGCTCCCGTTTTTAAATCTCATTAAATAAGCTTTTCATCAATAAGAATCTTCCAAAAAATAAAAAAAATACAAATAAAACAAAGAAATAATCATTTATATAGCCTTAACCTATCTATAACATAGTCTCAACCTTTTAGGGTTCTCCTTTCAGAGACAATAATAGTGGCAACTCAAAGTGGTAACGCAAAGAAACAGTGATATATCTCCAGTTTTGTAATTGGGCAATCAAAGGCTGAGTGCTACAGAAGTTTTGCCACTACTGACAAATTTGTTAGTAAAACTTGATACGACTTACAAGGTATCTTTACTCCTTGTTTTATACTAATCTAATTTATGGGAAGGTGTCCTCTGGGTGTGTACGAGAAGCTTCATTCTTTGAGGAGATAAGCATTTTTAGAAAGTAGCTTTATTCTTTACTCTGAACTTTTAACCCCTAACTTTATCTAATATGACCTATATTAAAAACTCTGCTTTCCAGGAATTTCTCGCCACCCTAGAGGGTTTTGACCAATTACCACCTGAGGTCATTGCTTCTTTATCACAACAACTTCAACCTTTGCGCTACCGTATAGGTCAGAAGATTATCGGTAAAGAACGAGTTCCTGACCGAGTCAAAATTATTTATGAAGGAAAAGCCCGTCTGTTGGCGTATGATCCACGTACGAAAATGCCAACGACGTTGAACTTGCTCGAACCAGGCGCAGTTCTTGGCGAAATTAGTCTATTACGGGAAATCGCCTGCGAGACAACAATTGCTTCTAACGAAGTTATCTGTATAACGTTCAGTGCAGCGGAGTACTTACGCTTACTCGTCATGTACCCAGCTTTTGCAGAGGCTCGTAAAAACCGGTGTCATTTGATGGAAGTCTTTGATGTCCTTAGTGTTCAAAAAGAAGTGGAAGCTTTAGGCAGTACCAACCTCAAAGAACTAACTCAACACGCTAGGACTAGAGCAAAGGTACATAACCTCCCACCAGGAAAAACTCCTTATAACCAAATAGAGAGTGATTATATTTGGTTTGTCAGCGGCGGAACGGTAAAGGGCTTCTCTGTTGGCTCCCGGTTGGAATTGAGCGATTTGCATGACACTGTTGAGGTACAAGGAAACAGTCCAGCGCGGTTGTTGGGAATGCTCGCGTCTGATATGTTACTGCTGGATAGTATGCAGGGACAACGATATCAAGTAGACGAGAATAAACCCGAGATAACCGAGTTAGAGATTCCATACGCACCTGACGAAGAAATACCACCGCCACAACCCCAGACAGCACAAGAAAAACACAAAGCGAGAAAATATCCCTTTTTTGCGGGTAAGGGACAACTCAATTGCGCGATCGCCTGTTTTCAAATGTTATCAAAACACTTGGAAATGCCGTTTCGACGGGAAGTCATTCGTCGTATTTTTAACGACCAGATAAACCGTCAGGGTGTGATATCGTTTCAGCTATGTGCTTATTTGGCAGAGTTAATAGGATTAAAAGCACAGTTGGTAAATGTCCCTACCTCTGCTGTAGGGCGCATACCCACACCAGCCTTGGTTCGTTATGGTGACAGCTATGCTGTTCTCTATGAAGCAAGTGAGCGCAATATTGTTGTAGGTATTCCATCGAAGGGAATTTTACACTTCAAACCCGCCGAGTTTATTAGTCAGTTGGAAGTAGAAGAAAGCAGTTATCCTCCTCAGTTTAGAGTATTGCTCCTCTCTTCCACAGCAGCAACACCCCGCCAACGCTTTGGTGTGCAGTGGTTTCTTCCTTATTTGTCGCGTTATCGTCGAGTTCTTATAGAAGTCTTTGTTGCTTCTTTTTTCGTACAATTAGCGGCGCTGGCAAACCCGCTAGTCATTCAGATGATTATCGACAAAGTTATCGCTCAAAATAGTATCAGTACTCTGCACGTTTTGGGTGTTTTGTTATTAGTCGTCGGTCTGTTTGAAGCAGTGCTTGGTACTTTGCGGACTTACTTATTTGTAGATACCACTAACCGCATTGATATGGGTTTGGGATCGGAAATTATCGACCACATGCTGCGTTTACCGCTACGCTATTTTGAACGCCGACCAGTAGGGGAACTTTCCACTCGCATCAACGAATTAGAGAATATTCGCTCCTTTCTTACAGGTACTGCTTTAACAGTCGGGTTAGATGCACTTTTCTCGGTGGTTTATATCATCGTGATGCTGATTTATAGTTGGCAATTAACCTTGGTTGGTTTAATAACGATTCCAGTGTTTGTTGTCATTACTATGGTTGCATCTCCCACGGTGAGCAGACAACTACGAAGGAAAGCCGAACGCAACGCTGAAACTCAATCTTATTTGGTTGAGGTGATGTCAGGAATTCAAACAGTGAAAGCACAAAATATTGAGTTGAGAGCGCGTTTTTCCTGGCAAGAACGTTATGCTCGTTATGTTACGGCTGGCTTTAAAACTGTAGTCACCTCCACCCTTGCTAATTCCACTAGTAATTTTCTCAACAAACTCAGCAGCTTACTTGTTTTATGGGTGGGAGCATATTTGGTACTCCAAGGAGAATTAACCTTAGGGGAATTAATCGCTTTTAGGATTATTTCAGGTTACGTGACTAGTCCCATATTGCGATTAGCTCAACTCTGGCAAAACTTCCAAGAAACAGCCTTATCTTTAGAGCGTTTAAGTGATATTGTCGATACACCACAAGAAGACGAGAAAGACCGCGACAATATTACCTTACCTCCCATTGTGGGAGCAGTGAAATATGAAAATGTTTCTTTTCGGTTTGCAAGCAATGGTCCCTTGCAACTTTGCAATATCAACCTTGATATTCCAGTCGGTAAATTTGTTGGCATCGTTGGGCAAAGTGGTTCGGGTAAAAGTACGATGATGAAATTACTACTCAGGCTTTACGAACCAGAGGCTGGCAGAATTTTAATTGATGGTTACGATGTTGCCAAGGTAGAACTCTATTCCCTGCGGCGACAAGTTGGTGTCGTTCCTCAAGAGACATTGTTATTTGATGGAACGGTTCAGGAAAATATTGCTCTGACAAATCCCGAAGCAACAACCGAGGAAATTATTGAAGCCGCAAAAGTTGCAGTAGCGCATGAGTTTATTATGAGCTTGCCTAACGGTTACAATACGCGAGTCGGCGAAAGGGGTGCTGGACTTTCCGGCGGACAAAGACAAAGAATAGCGATTGCTCGTTCTGTCTTACAAAGACCAAAATTATTAGTTTTAGACGAAGCAACGAGCGCTTTAGATTACCCTACAGAGCGACAAGTTTGTCTAAATTTAGCAGATGAATTTAAGGGAAACACAGTATTCTTTATCACCCACCGTCTCAACACTATAAAAAATGTAGACATGATTATGGTAATGGATGGTGGTAAGGTTATTGAACAAGGAAACCATGATGATTTGATGGCTTTGAGAGGTCATTATTTCTACCTCTATAATCAACAGGAAGTCAAGCTATAAGAAAAATCATGAATTATGAAACTGAAAAATAATCCTAATTCATAATTTATAAATTTAAGAATTCATTATTTTCATTTTCTCTGTCCTTATATCTAGGTAAACACCATGACTCAACTGAATGAGAACCACCTTAACGGTAATAACCATAACAAAATCTCTCAAAATGGAGTAAAACCTTCAGATGTAAGAGTGCTTACTGCTGAATCTAAGCCTCCTAGAGCATCTGAGATGGATTTAAAACAGTACAACTTTGAACCATTAGAGCAATCCGTTGTACTACGTCAATCTCCATTTTTGTCACGCACTATCATGGTGACATTGATGGTGTTAGCTTGTTTTGGAATTGCCTGGGCATATTTTGCCAAAATCGAGCAAGTCGTTCCTGCAACAGGTCAATTGAAACCAGAAGGAACAGTTAAGGACATTCAAGCTCCATTGAATGGAGTGGTGAAAGCAGTTTATGTTAAAGATGCGCAAAAAGTCAAGCCTGGAGATTTACTGCTCGCTTTTGATTCCGTCACTACTCATGGTGAATTAAATTCTCTGAAAAAGATTCGTACTTCATTAATACAAGAAAACCAAATTTACCACCGTTTAGTGGAAATTGGTTCTGGTGCTGCGGCTGAAGTAGAATTTTTACGAGGTAACCTGTCAAGAGAAGCTGCTTTTCTGTTGAAAAATCGAGCAGCGTTAGCTGCAGAAAATGAGTTGTTACGTAAAGAATTGAAAAACACTGGTGCTGTTGCAGGTTTGGATACTGAGGAACAAGAACGTCTAGAAACAGCTAAGAAGGAATTAGATTCTCGCTCTGCTGCAGCGCAATTGAAAGTCGAACAGAGCAAACAGAAACTGGCTCAAAATGAAGTTCAACTGAACGACGCTAAAGCAAGTTTAGCAATTGAGCAACAGATTTTAAGTAGAATGAAAATATTAGCAGAAGAAGGAGCGATCGCTCAGCTTCAATATCTTCAACAAAAAAAACAAGTCCAAAACATTCAAGCACAAGTAGCGCAATTCATTAAGGAAGAGCAACGCTTGAAGTATGAGATTGAACAGGGACAACAAGAGACTAACAATACAATAGCTGTTTCTAGTAAAACTGTACAGGAAAAGATAGCTGATAACAAAAAGCATATTGCCGAAATTGATAGCCAGCTTTCCAAGATTCTGCTTGCTAATGAGAAGCAATTGGCTGAAGTGAATAGCAAAATCTTACAAGCGCAAACAAACGTAAAATACCAAGAACTTCGCGCTCCTGTATCCGGGGTTGTTTTTGATTTGCAAGCTAAAAACCCTGGTTTTGTGGCAAATAACGGTCAGAAACTCTTGACAATAGTACCAAATGATGACTTTATTGCCGAAGCTTTGATCACAAACAAAGATATTGGTTTCGTGCGCAAAGGAATGAAAGTTGATGTTAGGGTTGACTCATTCCCTTACAGCGAGTTTGGTGATATTAAAGGAGAAGTCATTTGGGTTGCTTCAGACGCATTACCACCAGACCAAACACATCAATATTATCGTTTCCCTGCAAAAATCCGTTTAACACAACAATCTTTAAATGCTCAAGGTAGAAAGATTTCCCTGCAATCGGGTATGTCTATTACTGCTAACATTAAAGTGCGAGAAGAACGGACGGTTATAAGTTTATTTACTGAGTTGTTTACCAAGCAGGTTGAGAGCCTCAAAGAAGTACGTTAAGCGCTGTATATTATGAGGACACAAGGCATTGCTCTTTACAAAAAAACATCCTTATAATTACAAAAAATCACCTCCTCAATTTGAGGAGGTGATTAAGTTTTATTCAGGTTTCTTCAGGTTATTCCTGAAAGCATTACACTCGACCAATCATCAAACTGATGACGGCCAACATTGCACCAACTATGTAGAAAAAGGCAACAACTTGTAATTCAGACCAGCCGGAGAGTTCTAGATGATGGTGTAACGGTGCCATTTTGAACAAACGCTTGCCTTTGCCATCAGAACCTTTGGTAGCTTTGTAGTAGCTAACCTGCGCCATTACGGAGAGGGTTTCTACAAAGAAGATTCCGCTGAGAATGAACAGCGCTACTAAGCTGTTAGTCAGCAAACCCACTGCTGCCAAAGCTCCTCCTAAAGCCAAGGAACCAGTGTCTCCCATAAAAACACGGGCTGGGTTACGGTTATGAGCCAAAAATCCTAAGCAACTGCCACTCATACAAGCACAGAAAACCATCAATCCAGGCAAGGAGGGGGCGCTTAGAGCACCTAATGCTAGTAATGCGATCGCCACCGTTCCTGCTGCTAAGCCATCAATTCCATCAGTGAGATTAATGGCGTTACTTTCTGCTACCAGTACAAAGCCTGCTAAGGGCCAGAATAGCAATCCCAGAGGTAGAGAAAAACTTAGAGGCAAAGCGATATTTGTAATGTTAGAAGATTGAGTAAAAATCAGCCACAGACAAAATGCCACTGCAAAACCGATTTGCAATACTAGTTTTGCTTTGGGAGATATACCTTTATTAGATTTACGGCGCAGGATTTGCCAGTCATCCATCCAGCCAATCAAGCCATAGCTTAATGTCAAAGCAGAAACCGCCAGCACCTCTGTTGCAAAGTTAGACCACACACAGGCAACGATCACTGCCACGGGAACAAAGAATATGCCCCCCATTGTTGGTGTACCTGCTTTTTTTAAATGAGTCTGAGGACCATCCTCACGGATGATTTGCCCTGTTTTCAGTGCTTGCAGTAGTGGTACTACCCAAAAACCAATTGCGGCTGAAGCCAGTGCACAGAACAAAAATGGCAAGGTTAGCGACATACCTTGCCAAGGCGACCTATTCGCCACCCAATCCAACGCTAGTGCTGATACACCCAGAGCTACACCCAGTAGAGATACCAGACCTATGCCATTAACGATATTTAACCCTTGGTCAGGAGATAATTTTGCGTCCACGGAAACTCCCCTCACTCCACACTTGCAAAACTAAACGATAGGGACTAGTTGTGCTAATAATATACCCACAGCCTGAATTATTTACTCCTCATCCGGAGCGATCTCATCGTCGTCATCAAAGTCATATTCGCCAATTCCATCTTCAGTACTCAAAAACTCTGAGATCTCTTCTTCGTCTTCTACAAAATCAGGTTCGTGAACATCACGTGCTATGAGACGACCACTTGATTGCAACCAGTCCAGCAGCGAGGACTCTTGCTTTAATGGAATGACAGCTGCCCGTTGATTTCGGGGTACTTCATGCAATGGAGAATTTAGCATATTTACGAAGACAATATAAAGGGAAAGTAGTTAGACACTAAGAGTCTATCACTTGATACAGGACTATTTACTTGTTAATTCAACTCTTAGCTCAAAAATCCGACAAAAAATTTTTTGTTTATTATTGAGAAAGCAAAAAGTGAAATCCTAATAGTTATTTGTATGACACTATACATAGTTAATCAATATTTTCTTCACTAATGATAATGTGATGTTTTTTGAGGTGACAAACGATGCTAGAGAAAGCGGCTCTTTTAGAAGTAATTGCTGGTAAAAATCGTGGACTACTTGCAACTGAGCAAGAAAAACAGGCTATATCGGTAGCAATTGCAAATTTGGAAGATGTAAATCCGACACCACGCCCAGTTGAAGCAGCGAACTTGCTTGATGGCAATTGGCGATTAATATATACCACCAGCAAAGCTCTATTAAATATTGATAGCCTACCTTATACAAATTAGGTCAAATTTATCAGTGTATTCGCCTAGAAAATAACAGTGTTTACAATATAGCTGAGATTTATGGCTTACCTTTTCTTGAAAGCATAGTCAGCGTTGTTGCAAAATTTGAGCCAGTTTCAGATCGGCGCATCAACGTCAAATTTGAGCGATTGATTATCGGTTTGCAACGCTTAATCGGATACAACTCACCTGAAAGTTTTATCCAACAAATTGAAGTTGGTAAAAAACTCACCGCAATTGATTTTCCTTTAAACAGTGATAAACCACAAGGTTGGTTAGATATCACTTATATAGATAACAATTTGCGTATTGGTAGAGGTAACAAGGGGAGTGTGTTTGTTTTGACAAAAGCATAAGAGCGTCCTAAAAAAGTGCTTGCGACCAATGAAGTTATGCGATCTCAAGAACTTTGTCAAGGAGGTTTTCACACCTTTTTGAAAAAATATGGAATAGGGAATAGGTAACAAGTAGTAGGTGAGAGTCAAACACCTTTATCAGGTATACTCTGCAACCATTCCCTGTAACCTATCCCTTGCACCTGATAACCCATACCCTGTCAACTTATTCCCTTTTTACCCCAGATGACGAAAATTGATCATACAAGTTCCTGCCAAAGTCACCACTATGATGTCTTAGGGAGATCCAAAAAATAAAATATCCCGCCCTTCTCCTAAGGGTTGGGTGAAACCATGACAAAACAGGACTTCCTTCCCCCACGAGTACTCTTGAAGCACTCACAGATATCTGTGGTGGGGGCAAAAAAGGCGGTGATTCTCAATTAATCGTGCTTATTGACCGAAAAACCCGCCTTTTTTGCCAAGGTTGTCCGGTTTTGTCTAGGAAAAATGTAGCGGAGACGCGCAAGGGACGGGTTCACCAGTTCCCTCTGTCGGGAAACCCTCCTGCTGGAGAGTGGTTCACCGTCAAACCCAGATCCTCTACACCCACCCGTTAACTTAACCCTTCGGCTCCGCTCAGGGTTAAAGCCGAGCGGAGCCGAGGCTTTAATACACGGCGGGATATTTTATTACGCTTAAGTGCCTTAGCCAACCCTTGGCATGATAAATAACTTAACAAAGCCTCTTGGTGAGACCTCCTGGTTGTAGAGTGAAATCAATTAGCCTTATATATTGGCGATTGATAACTAAAAGGGAAGAAACTCATGGCTCAACCTCAACGTGGTTCTAAAGTACGTATTCTCCGCCGGGAATCCTACTGGTATCAAGATGTAGGCACCGTGGCGTCTATTGACCAAAGCGGTATTAAATACCCAGTCATTGTCCGTTTTGACAAGGTAAATTACTATGGCATCAACACCAACAACTTTGCTCAGGAAGAACTACTAGAGGTAGAACCTCCAAAAGCAAAGGTGAAGAAGTAAGGTAGAGGACAAGGGGACAAGGAAGACAAGGGGGAGGACACTTCCGTGCGGGGGTTCCCATCTCCTCTACTTCCCCTACTCCCTCATATCCCTGTCTTCCAAAAAAGATGCCTGAATTGCCTGAAGTTGAAACAATCCGGCGGGGTCTGAATCAATTGACCCTTAACCAGGAAATTACGGGTGGAGATGTGCTGCTTTATCGCACAATCGCCTACCCGTTTTCTGTAGAAGAGTTTTTAACTGGAATGAAAGGGAGTGCGATCGCAACTTGGTATCGTCGCGGCAAATATCTCCTAGCCGAACTCTCCCTTTCTCCCTCATCCTCCACACTAGGTATTCATCTGCGAATGACGGGTCAACTCCTGTGGCTGCATCAAGACGAACCGTTACACAAGCACACACGAGTCAGATTATTTTTTAGAAATGAACACGAATTACGCTTTGTTGACCAGCGTACCTTTGGTCAAATGTGGTGGGTGCCTCCAACAGTTGCACCGGAAAGTATTATGACAGGTTTGGGAAAACTAGCAGTAGACCCTTTTTCACCCGAATTTACTGTTGAGTATTTGGCGCTCAAGCTGCGAAACCGCCGTCCTATAAAGACTGCACTTCTAGATCAATCAGTAGTGGCGGGTTTAGGTAATATCTATGCAGATGAAGCGCTGTTTCTTAGTGGAGTTTTGCCAGAAACCTTATGTACAGATTTGCAGCTAGAGCAAATAGAGCGTTTACGCTCCTGCATCATTCAAGTGTTAGAAGCCAGTATTGAGGCTGGTGGTACCACGTTCAGTAATTTCCTAAATGTGAGGGGAGTCAACGGTAACTACGGTGGTGTTGCCTGGGTTTACAACCGTGCTGGAGAACCCTGTCGAGTTTGTGGTACAGCAATTCAACGAACTCGGTTAGCTGGGCGTTCCAGTCACTATTGTGTTCAGTGCCAACGATAAGTAATTCAAAAGTAAAAATGAAAAAGGTTGCAACTAACTAGTGAAAACCTTAATGTATAAAAAGTAATGTATTGTTTTGATACAATTTTGATTTTAGATTCTGAATTTTGAACCGTTGATTCAAAATTCAAAATTCAAAGGATGAGAGCAGATAGTTATCTAGAAATTATCTGCGTACATCTGCGTGCATCTGCGGTTGCAATTTTGGATTCTCAATGAGCTACTATCAGTAGAAAGTTTGAGGAATCCAATTATAGCAGCCATAAAACCAACTGATATCTAGAATGTACAAGACATATCCCAACACAAATAGGGAGGAGGCAACTCCTACTCCATAAGGACTTTGTGCGAGCTAAAATCCTGAGTAAAACAACTTACATATTTAAGAGGAAAACTCATGGCTGCAAAAAGAGGAGATATGGTTCGTGCTATCCGCGAGAAGCTGGAGAACAGTCTAGAAGCACAAGCTAGCGATTCTCGCTTTCCTTCCTATTTGTTTGAAACCAAGGGTGAAGTCGTAGATATCAAAGGTGATTATGCCCTTGTGAAGTTTGGCAAAGTGCCAACTCCAAATATTTGGTTACGTCTGGATCAACTTGAAGAATTTAAATAACATTCAACCACTAGCGACATATGAGCTATTCCCCTTCCTCCCCAATTATGTGTCATTCACCCCGTGTCACCGTCGTCGGTGCTGGTAAGGTTGGTAGTACCTTAGCCCAACGTATTGCTGAAAAAAATCTTGCCGATGTCGTGTTGCTTGATATTGTCGAGGGTATGCCCCGAGGACTGGCACTGGATTTGATGGAGGCAAGGGGAATTGAACTGCACAATCGTCGGATTATCGGTACAACAGACTACGCTGATACATATGGTTCTGATATCGTAGTCATTACAGCAGGTTTTCCTCGTAAACCTGGTATGACTCGAGATGATTTGCTCTTGACAAATGCAAAAATTGTGGTAGAAGCCACAAAAAAAGCAATTACTTATTCTCCCGATGCCATATATATAGTTGTCACAAATCCCTTAGATGTGATGACTTACTTGGCATGGCAAGCAACCGGACTAGCACGCGTAGATCCAGAAGGACTTGTCGCCAGACGTCGTATTATGGGTATGGCTGGCGTGTTAGATTCAGCACGCTTTGAAACTTTTATTGCGATGGAATTAGGGGTTTGTCCCCTTGATGTTAAAGCAATGGTACTGGGTAGCCACGGAGATTTAATGGTACCCTTACCGCGTTATGCTACTGTCAACGGTATTCCGATTACAGAATTGCTAGATGTAGTCACAATTGAGCGATTGGTGCAACGTACCCGTAACGGTGGCGCAGAAATTGTGGAACTAATGCAAACAGGTGGTGCTTTTTATGCTCCCGCTTCTTCTACCTGTATGATGGTGGAATCGATATTGCTGAATCAGTCACGTCTTTTGCCAGTGGCGGCGTATCTTCAGGGTGAATATGGTTTAAACGATATTTTTATCGGCGTTCCCTGTCGTTTGGGATGTGGCGGAATTGAGAAAGTAGTGGAATTACAACTTACCGATGCAGAAAGGGATGCTTTACATACTTCCGCACAAGCAGTACGTAAGAGTATTGCTCGAACGCAGGAAATATTTGCTGCTGTCAGTCGGTGATATTATGTCCGTCTAGCCCGTAACAAAAAGACCCCTTCCCTATTTCTCCCTGAAAGCAAGGAAGGGGACGTAGTTGGTGCTGGGCTTTGCTGTGTTGAGTAGAGATTTATTTTTGTCGCGTTAATTATCGATAATCCTGCTCTGCCGGGTCGCCGTAAGGGTCTTCAGTTGCTGGGCGGATGTTACCATATCGCCCGTATTCATTAGCCGGGTCTCCGTAAGGGTCTTCAGTTGCTGGACGTACTTCGCGGTCATCCTCGTTTGACCCAACAAAAAAATCCCTGCGGTCCGGTTCCTTGAGCATTCTTTCGCTGGTTGTAGAGGTAGTAAAGCGCAGCGGCTCCCACCAAAGTTATCGCCACTTTTTGCCCTGTCGTCAATCCTCTTCTAGCTTGTTGGGATTGGTTTGCAGGTTGTGGATAATTTACATTTCTTCCAGTGGTATGATGAATTGTTATTGATTCTCCACACATTGTTTACTTTAAGAAAGCAAATAATATTATTTTGTCATCTGCTGTAACGCTGGCAATTGTTTCAATAGTCTTCATATTATTCCTCCTTTTTATTCCATCACTGCTAACACTGCTTTCGGCAACAATTTATCTTTAAACCAAACAATCCTAGCAGGTACATCATTTAATTTCACTCCTGCTTTATCCAAATTCAATCGTTCAGAAATAGCTAAAATTAAATCATCACGTCCTGCACGCCGCACCTGGTAAAACTTCTTTTGTAAATATTCTGGTCGCCAATAACCAACTATTTCTAATAAAAACGAACGCCCATCAGGATGAACTAATCTAAAATCGGGAATCATCACACTTCCAGGAATGGGAATTAGGTCAACTTCTCGCTCTAACACCCAATCCGTTTTCATTGACTCCCATTTATCAGCAAAAGACTCTTCCAACATACTATCGTATGGCTTACCAGTTGAATAATGAGACACCAAACCGCATTCAGAATTCAGAGTAAAACGTCCTGTTTTCCATGTATTTGTGTACGTATCACGAATTTGCAATATCGTGGAAAGACTCCATTTTGTGACATGAAGTAAAGCCGGGATAAGCTTCGCTATTGCCAAACCATACCGCGTACTTGGAGTAAACAAACTCGTCGGACCATCAATCGTAATTGTAAATCCGTGGTCAGCATCACCTTCAATATAAGACATTAATTGAAATAGCTTGAGATAGCGAAACAAAAGCTTATATTGTCCTGGAACATTGCGATGAGCATTAATCACCAATTGACTCGCCTTATAAAACACCCCCTGCACCTGAGATAAATTGTATCGATGCAATAATTCCTCCGGCGCTGGTGTATCAAAAGCAGTTAAAATCTTGTTCTCAGACAAATCCGCATACAATCCCTCACGAACTTGTTTTGGTAAAACTTCGCGCTCAAGTTCATGACTCAATTCATTAGCAATATGAGTCAAAGTGACTTCTGTCAACTCCCGACTCGGAGGAGACTTCGCCGCTAAAGCAAAAACCTTTTCTCGTAACATTTGAGGTTCCAAAGGACTCACCACCTCAAAGGTGCAAAAACTGCTTTTGAGGATGTAAGCTAAACCCCGCTTCTCTCTATAATCTGGAGTATCCCCCTCCAATTCCGACAACTGACGCTCAAGCGCACCCTGAGTATCACCTACCGCTTTCTGAAAACAAGTCGTTAACTCAGTCGCCGTTGTCAAATTATGATTATCAATTTTCAACTTCTTTGGGATAATCTCTTCCCCATTTTGTCTGTGAGTCAGTAAATCTGTTGGTAGCATTGGAATTTTGAACCGCAGATGGACAAGCCACTGCGTTGCGGGGGTTCCCCCCGTTGAAGCATGTGGCGCGTGGATAGACGCAGATGAATACAGATAATTATTGAAACATGATCAGGTTTCATCTGTGTTTATTGGGGGTTTCTTTTGAACTTTATAATTTATCTCTAACTGTTCAGCAGCCTTAAGACTCTTTTCCTTTCCACTTCCATAAACAATTCGCAAATTTCCTTTCTTCTCCTCTTTACCTTGGCGCTCTTGGCGTCTTAGCGGTTCGTTTTTCCTCTCCACTCCTCTTCTCCTCGCTGAGGTTCCCTCTTCACTCGTATCCTCCGCCACCACCTCGTATAAAATTGCCTGCTTGTTGTTATCCTTGCCTTTTCTTAAAACTCTTCCCAATCTTTGAATATACTCCCGTGTTGAACCAGTGCCAGATAAAATAATGGCAACAGAAGCTGCAGGTACATCCACACCCTCATTCAACACATGAGAAGCAACCAGACTTTTATACTCTCCTTCACGAAATTTTGTTAATATTTCATGGCGTTCCTTCACAGGAGTTTGATGAGTAATTGCTGGAATAAGAAAATCTTGAGAAATGCGATAAACAGTCGCATTATCAGCAGTAAAAATCAAAACTCGTTCTGGATAATGTTCTGCTAATATATCAGCAAGAACTCTTATTTTACCATCAGTACCCAAAGCGATTTCTTTTGCTTCCCGGTGCGCTAACATTGCCCTACGTCCCGCTTGCGATCGCGCACTCATTTGCACAAATCTTTGCCAGCCTTGAATACTCCCTAAAGATATCTTTGATTCCTTCAAAAAATCATTGCGAACTTGAATAAGTTGATTGTATTTTTCCCGTTCATGTTGTGATAATTTGACTTTTATTTGTACAATTTCATGTTCTGCTAACGCCTTCCCTGCTAAATCTTCAGCTCTTTTGCGATAGACTTCTCTACCTATTAAAATATTCAAGTCGGCGTGTTTACCATCAGTACGTTCTGGTGTAGCTGACAGTCCCAGACGGTAAGGTGCGATCGCATATTCTGCAATTACGCGACTAAAATCTGTTGGCAAATGATGACATTCATCAAAAATTAATAAAGCATATAGATTCCCCAGGCTTTCTGCATGGATAGCTGCACTGTCATAGGTGGCAACAAGTACTGGTGTTCTATCACGCGAACCACCTCCCAATAATCCAACCTCAGCATCGGGAAACGCTGCCTTTAAATGAGCATACCACTGATGCATTAAATCCAGTGTTGGCACGACAATGAGTGTCGTGCGCGGCGTTGCTTGCATCGCCATTTGCGCTAGATACGTCTTTCCTGCTGCAGTGGGAAGCACTACAACTCCCTGCCTTCCCGCGAGTTTCCAAGCTGCTAACGCCTCGCTCTGGTGGGGGTAAGGTTCCATTTCCAGACTAGGAACCAACTCTATCGGATAAAACGCCTTAGCTTCATCGATAAAGTTAGTATCTTCCGCTTGCATTGCCTCCACCAAAGCACGGTATTGAATAGCCGGAATACGGAATTTTTCTACTCTATCATCCCATGTAGCAAAATCCATCCAAGCTTTAGCGCGTGGTGGTGGATGTAAAATTAATGTGCCACGATCAAAGGTTAGTGTGGGCGTGCGAGCCATTTTTTGCTTTTCCTGGCTTTTTAAAAATGTAAAATTTGTCTCACTTTTAACTATTAATAACCTAAAAGCTGTTATTACTAACCTCGCGCTTGATCGCATCTAACATTCATAACCGTAAGCCCATCCCCGGGAGTTATCGCACGGGGGTTTGCACTTCATACCGCTGTGCTAACGTGAAAATGGTTACGTCTTCCCATTGCGAGCTTGCCCATTGCCCAATTCCCTAATTCTGTCGCGCTATCACGTGCTCGCGCAGTCGAAGCAATTGTTGATCTTTAATTCCAACTGTCATTAAGGAGTTGACGGTTTGCATTAAGTAGTCAGCACAAGAACCAAGCTCACCGCAAGCTGTGGCAATGCTATTAATTGTAGTTTCAAGGGAAATCTTACCAGCGTAGGCTCGGTGTTGCTGATTGATGACAAAAGTAATCGCCTGTAATTTTTGCGTACCGTCAAATACTTTCACCCAACGAGGAATGTAACAACCAACGACCATTTCCCGTCGCCAAAGTAGCAGTAGTTCGGACTGTACATCAGTAGCAGCGATTCGATAGGCGATACCGCGACAACTACCGCCTCTATCCAAACCGAGTACCAACCCTGGATTATCTGGAGTACCACGCCCCTGAGGAACCCATAAGCAAAAGCGGCGATGCCAACCGTAAATTATACCAATGCGCTGTTCTGCAAATTTGAAGATGGGGTTCCAAATGAGAGAACCATAGGCAAACAACCAAACATCAGAGTCCGGTTTTTGTTGCCCAAGAGTTTCCTGCATTGAGGCTTGCAACTGGGTTTCACTCAGGACATTTACTCCACGTCCAGATTGTAAAATGGTCTGCTGCAAGCGACTAGATTCGAGGTCGGAGCGTGTTAGTGACAAGATATAACCTCTTTGCTGTACTCAAGCCAGGATAAGCATAACTAGGAACAAATGACCCAAGCATACAATATAGCTTACGCGGAATATGTGATAATAAACCGCGCATACATTAACAAACTATAAGTCGTGCAATATAATGAATCTATTGATGAGTTGGCTGCACTTCTACAGCAGCCAACTGATTTTGATTTTCAATTGCCTGATCCGGAAGATGAGGAAATTCCCGAACCAGAATTTCAAAAGCAGGTAGATGTAGCTTGGCAGGTTTGCGATCGCTTTGATTTGCAAACCGACATTTGGCGAGGACGAATTTTACGCGCCGTTCGCGACAGAGAGAAAAAAGGGGGTGACGGACGAGGTGCTGGCTTTCTCAAATGGCTCAAAGAACGGGACATAAGCAAAAGTCAGGCTTATGCTTTAATTCAACTAGCGAACAGTGCTGATACCCTCTTAGAAGAGGGAAGACTAGAACCCTCAGCCATCAATAACTTTAGCAAACGAGCGTTTGTAGAAACTGCCAAAGCTGCTCCAGAAGTCCAACAGATGGTGAGTGAAGCAGCGCAAAAAGGTGATCGCATCACCAGGCGAGAAGTTCGTCAAATCAACGACGAATGGACAGCGATGTCTTCTGACTTGCTACCCGAACCAGTCAAGGTAAAAGCAGCGGAAAATGTCCTTTCTCCTCGTTACATCGCACCACTGGTGAAGGAGATGGAAAAATTACCAGAGTCTCACCAAAGTGCGATCCAAAAAGAAATAGCTCAAAATCCTGATGTAGATACCATCAAGCAAGTCACAACAGAAGCACGTAACCTGGCAAAATATCTCAAAGCAGCGGCTCAAGTCCAAGCGCTAAACGCTCAAGAAGTTGACATTGAAACAGCCCTCATAGAAGCTCAAAGAGTTGGTTGTCTCAGCATAGCTGCGGACTTAGTGAATCAAGCATCCCAGCTAGAGCAAATGATTGCCAAACTGTACATGAGTTGGAAGAAAATTGGTAATTTATCAGACCGTCTGTACGTAGATACGGGTGCAAGTACGCCGCGCTTACGAGAGTTGCTAGAATGCTTGGAACCACTTGGTGGTGAGGTTATGGAGTTACAACTGAGCGGTGCGATTGAGCACACGATTCGTTTGCAAATTCAGGAGACAAATTAGAAAATGGGGAATGGGTATGAGGAAAAATCCCACCTCCCTTTATCTTTGAGTCTTTGGAATAGCAGACAGTAGGGCACGGTGGTCGGGACAACACAATCAAAGTATGGTATCTACCCACCGGGCAACAAGTTCGCAATCTTATTGGGCATTCTAACTCGGTTTGTGCCGTTGCCATCAGCACAGATGGTCAGACTCTCGTTAGTGGTAGTCGAGATAACACGATTAAGGTGTGGAACCTACTCAATGGGAAGTTGCTGAGCACTTTTACTGGACATACAGACTGGGTTTATGGTGTTGCTATCAGTCCAGATGGTCGGATGTTAGTGAGCGCCAGTCGTGATAAGACAATTCAACAGTGGCAATTGAACAATGGAACAATGATTCGTACCCTGATTGGTCATTCTGACTGGATCACTGCTGTTGCTATTAGTCCTCAGGGTCATTTTTTAGTCACTGGAAGTCGGGATAAAACTATCAAGTTGTGGGATATGAGCAATGCGCAACTCATTGATACCCTTACTGGACATTTAGATTTCATTCATTCTGTCACTATTAGTCCAGATGGTAAGAGCATTATCAGTAGCAGTAATGACGGTGCAGTAAAAATTTGGCGATGTCATTAACTGTTAGCAGATGCTGCTCTAAATTTCTTAATTCTTCCTCAACAGGAATTGTTAAGAAATATTGCCGCAACAAAAAGATACCAAAACCGTTGGCTGCTGTTGGTAAAATTAGCGCCCAATAGGTGTTTATCAAGTGTCCCCACTTTAATATCAAAAAGACGGGGATCACCAACAACTGGAAAGGAATCACTAATGTTGCTATAGCAATCCTAAATCATTTGTGAGAGAGAAAAAAGCTGAAAAGCTTATAAATACGTACTTTTCATCTCCGTATTTTCTCACGATTCAATTCGGATTGCTATAGCACGGCGGAACAGTAGCATTTGCCTTCCTCGAAATTTCAACCGTGCTAAGGCGTAAAGAGCAAGTGCCGAAGTGATAATTCCAAAGGCGGTAACAGCGATCGCTACTAAGGTAGAATTAGCAAAAGCAAGTAAAAATTTACCTCGCTCCCAGACTCCGCGAGAATTGACACGCTAACCAGCCATTTTTGAGTAAAACACTCTTGACTACTCCAGGAGGTGCAAAGGATGTTAAGAAGACGACAACTAAAGGTGACAAAACGATAACAGCACCTAGCAGTAGTACTCCTAAGCTCCAGGAAATTTTAAATTTAGATCCTGCGCTACCCTTTCCTTCTCCTGTCACCAGACGCACTCACGTTCGGAACGCAAGAGCGACGAACGGAATGCCCCCTGGAGGAAGTTTATGCTCAGAACTTTGCATTTGGTGATTTTGAATTGATCATCTCTCATTTGTCCCCTGTCTCCCTTTTTTCCTGGTTCTCCTATGAATTAGCTTGAGCTAATGCCGTCAGCAAAAGCTAATCTATAACATAGAGACTTGTTAAGTTAAATTAAAACATAGTTACCATTGCCCTTTATTCATGGGGTTAACTCAATTTTGGTATCATATGATTCACATCACGGGAGTGAGCGTACCATGCAGCAGCTTGTAGAACCATCAGAAATTGACTTCAAGAGCGAAACATACAAAGACGCCTACAGCCGCATTAATGCGATTGTGATAGAAGGAGAACAAGAAGCTCACGCAAATTACATAAAACTCGCTGAACTGCTGAGCGAACATCAAGATGAACTCATTCGCCTTTCTAAGATGGAAAGTCGCCACAAGAAAGGATTTGAAGCTTGTGGGCGCAATCTTCAGGTAACGCCGGATATGCAATTTGCTCAGGAGTTTTTTGCCAAATTGCATCAAAATTTTCAAAAAGCTGCGGCTGTTGGTCAGGTTGTTACTTGCTTGCTGATTCAGTCTTTGATTATTGAATGTTTTGCGATCGCCGCATACAACATTTACATCCCAGTCGCGGATGACTTTGCTCGTAAAATTACTGAAAATGTAGTGAAAGATGAATACAGTCATCTCAAGTTTGGAGAAGTGTGGTTGAAAGAACACTTTGAGGAATCCAAAGCTGAATTAGAAGAAGCAAATCGCCAAAATCTACCTATTGTTTGGAAAATGCTCAATTCTGTTGAGGACGATGCCCGCACCTTAGCTATGGAAAAGGAAGCTTTGATAGAAGATTTCATGATTCAGTACGGAGAAGCCCTCAGTAACATCGGTTTTTCTACTCGCGACATCATGCGTCTATCTGCTTACGGACTTAAAGCAGCATAGAAGAATGGAAAACTCGCAGTCTCCACTCCCTGTCTTGGAAATTTAAAATTCAAAATAATTTTTGATAGCGTAGCTTGGTACGAAGCGCGTAGCGTGTCCGTAAGGACATAGGTGCCAAACTTTGAAGATTGAATGAGCGAATTTTAAATGTTTGAGCAGAGAGTGGAGATTAGGAATCTAAGCCTGCCTTGAGAATTTAAAATTATTAATTCAAAATTCCAAAATTCTAAATGATTTTTTGAACGAGCGAATTTTGAATGAGCGAATTTTGAATTTGAGTGCAGCGAGTGTTGTATCTAATTTGTCTATTTCACCCTTCTCACGAAGGACACGCCTAACACAACAATTCATGTTTGGTCTCATCGGACATCTTACTACTTTAGAACACGCGCAAGCGGCAGCCAAAGAATTAGGCTTCCCAGAATTAGCCAATGAAGGGCTAGATTTTTGGTGTAGCGCTCCGCCCTTCATTGCCGATAACATTACAGTTACCAGTGTTACCGGGCAAAAAATTGAAGGACGATATGTAGAGTCATGCTTTTTGCCAGAAATGTTGGCAACCCGTCACATCAAAGCTGCAACACGCAAAATCCTCAATGCTATGGCTCATGCTCAGAAGTATGGGATAAATATTACAGCTTTAGGCGGATTTTCTTCGATAATTTTTGAAAACTTTAACTTAGAGCAATTCAAACAAATCCGCAACATTAAATTAGAGTTTGAACGCTTTACCACAGGTAACACCCATACAGCATACATCCTTTGTCAACAGGTAGAAAAAGCGTCGAAACAAGTGGGTATTGAACTATCAAAAGCAACTGTTGCTGTATGCGGGGCAACAGGAGATATTGGTAGCGCTGTTTGTCGCTGGTTAGATGCCAAAACAAATGTCAAGGAACTTTTGCTTATAGCTCGTAACCAAGAACGTCTACAACAACTACAAGACGAACTGGGGCGTGGGAAAATCATATCTTTGGAAGAAGCACTTCCCCAAGCTGACATTGTGGTTTGGGTTACCAGTATGCCCAAAGGGATGGAAATTGATCCCAAAGTTTTAAAGCAGCCTTGTTTGCTTATTGATGGTGGCTATCCAAAAAACCTAGCAACCAAAATTCAGCATTCTGGTGTGCATGTCCTAAATGGTGGCATTGTAGAACATTCGCTAGATATTGATTGGAAAATTATGAATACCGTCAATATGGATACTCCCGCACGCCAATTATTTGCTTGTTTTGCAGAATCAATGCTACTGGAATTTGAGAAGTTATACACTAACTTCTCTTGGGGGCGCAATCGGATTACTGTAGAAAAAATGGAGCAAATCGGTCACGTATCGAAAAAGCACGGATTTAGACCACTGCTGGTTTAGTCATGACTCATGAGTCATTAGCTAGTGACTCATGACTATAAAATTCCCATTGCCCACACCTCAACACCTCAATCCCCAATCTTCACTCTTCACTTTTCAATCAAAAAATGACTATTACCGAGCGTAAACCGCTACTGTTGGATTTTGAAAAGCCGCTAGCAGAACTGGCAACTAGAATTGAGCAAATTCGGCAACTTGCAGAAGAAAATGGCGTCGATGTTTCTGGTCAGATTCGTCAACTAGAAGCACGCGCTATGCAACTGCGTGAAGAAATTTTTAGTAGTCTATCGCCGTCTCAACGGCTACAAGTCGCTCGTCATCCCCGCCGCCCTAGTACCCTTGATTATATTCAAGCTATCAGTGATGAATGGATGGAGTTGCATGGCGATCGCTGTAGTTCTGACGACCCTGCTATAGTTGGTGGCGTGGGTCGCTTGGATGGTAAACCCGTGGTCATGCTGGGTCATCAAAAAGGTCGTGATACTAAAGATAATATCATCCGTAATTTCGGTATGGCTTCCCCTGGTGGCTATCGTAAAGCGCTACGGTTGATGGAACATGCCAACAGGTTTGGGATGCCGATTTTAACTTTTATCGATACGCCTGCAGCTTGGCCTGGAGTGGAAGCTGAACGTCAAGGTCAAGGGGAAGCAATTGCTTACAATTTACGAGAGATGTTCTGCTTTGATGTCCCAATGATCAGCACAGTTATTGGTGAGGGTGGTTCTGGTGGTGCTTTGGGGATTGGAGTGGGCGATCGCCTCCTGATGTTTGAACATGCAGTTTATTCTGTTGCCCCACCCGAAGCTTGTGCTGCTATTCTGTGGAGAGACGCCAGCAAAGCTCCCCAAGCTACAGTTGCTTTGAAAATCACTGCGCCAGATTTGAAAAACTTGGGAATTATCGACCAAATATTACCTGAACCGATTGGTGGTGCTCATTCTGATCCTCTAGAAGCAGTTACGACTCTTAAGCAAGCCCTCTTGGACAATTTGGAGGAACTTAACCGCTTTTCCTCTAGTGAACGACGCCAAATGCGCTACGATAAATTTCGTAAAATCGGTGTTTTTACTGAATTTTCCCACTCCTGAAACTTAGGCTACTCGATTAGCGTAGCAGCAGTGTTATAATTGCCTATGGAACTTAAAGATTTTTAACAATCTTTTAAGCCATAGGTATTTGTATTTTTAATCATAAGTCATAAATTATTAGTTACTGAGCCATTAATCAGAAATATTTTGGAAAGATTTTGATAATAAGCTCAGGCTTTATTCTGTGTACTTATGACTAGTCAAGAAAAATTCAGGGTAGCACAAGATTCACTGGGCGAAATGTCGAAATAAATATATAGTTGCCCTATGGAATGCACAACATTGGTAGCATACCTTCTTTTGTAATGCAGTATAGCAGTTGTTAAAGAAAGTTAATCAGATTTTTAGGTTTGTTTAATCTATCCAGACTACGAAACTTATATAACAGGGTAGCGATACGGTTATCAAACCGTTAAAAAATGTGGGAGAAAGCATGAGTTTTGAGCAGAAACGACGTGCCCTAATTACTGGGGCAAGTAGTGGGATTGGCAAAGCAACAGCTTTGGCGTTTGCGAAAGCCGGAATAGATGTTGCCCTAGTAAGCCGTTCAGTGGATAAGCTGATGGCAGTGTGTGAAGCTGTATCACATACAGGGGTAGAAGCGAAAGCTTATGAAATGGATTTAGCTTGCCTCACTCAAGTGCAAGAAAAGATGCAGGCAATAGCCCTTGACTTTGGAGACATAGATATTTTGGTCAACAATGCTGGCATGGGTTATACCGCTACTTTGAGTGAAACTCCCTTATCTGATTGGCAGCGAGTGATAGATTTAAATCTCACTAGCGTGTTCCAGTGCATCATGGGAATTTTGCCCAGAATGAGAGAGCGCAGCACAGGCACAATTATCAACATTACTTCAATAGCCGCAAAGCAAGCTTTTCCTAATTGGGGAGCTTACAGTGTTAGCAAAGCTGGTTTGATAACTCTTTCTCAAACTCTTGCCCAAGAAGAACGTGCTCACGGTATTCGTGTTACTGCTATCTGTTCCGGTGCGGTCAATACAGAAATATGGGATACAGAAACTGTTCATGTCAACTTTGACCGCTCAAAAATGCTAACTCCAGAAATTGTTGCTCAGTCAATTCTTCACGTTGCCTTGCTACCACAACAGGCAGTTATTGATGAATTGACTATCATGCCTAGGGCTGGCGCTTTGTGAAGTGCTGAGTCATTCCCACTTAGAACTCGGCACTTCACAAATAACTCTCTCAACTACAGAAACTCTAACCAAGACTCGACATCATGACTACTGCTCGTTCCAATGGTATCAATCGCTCTCAACAATCTCCTTTGATTCCAGACTTAATAGAAGCCATCACCCCAAGACCAGACCGCAACACTCATAACGGACGACAAGCTGATTTGCACCCACAAACAGAGGAGCAGATGGAGCAGATGATGGACGCTGTGCGGACTTTATTGGTGGGTGTTGGAGAAGATCCCGAACGTGAGGGACTGCTCAAAACACCAAAGCGGGTAGCAGAAGCAATGCGGTTTCTCACCAGTGGCTATAACCAATCTTTAGAAGAAATCGTCAACGAAGCCATCTTTGATGAAGGTCATAATGAGATGGTGTTAGTACGGGACATCAATGTTTTTAGCTTGTGCGAACACCATATGTTGCCATTTATGGGTAAAGCTCATGTTGGCTACATCCCCAACCAAAAAGTTGTGGGACTGAGTAAGCTTGCCCGTATTGTCGAGATGTATTCCCGCCGTTTACAAGTGCAAGAAAGGCTCACTCGCCAAATTGCTGAAGCAATTCAAACAATTCTAGAACCGCAGGGAGTTGCTGTTGTGATGGAAGCTACACATATGTGTATGGTCATGCGGGGTGTACAAAAACCTGGTTCTTGGACTGTTACTAGCGCAATGGTAGGTGTGTTTCAAGAAGAACATAAAACCCGTGAAGAATTCTTCAACTTAATTCGTCATCAATCAGCGTTCTTTTAAGTGGGCAATGGGCAATGGGCAATGGGCAATGGGCAATGCTCAATTCCCAATTCTCATTTGTATCAACCTTAAAGTGAAACGGTATGAGAAGAAAAAGAAAGATTCCCTGTTCCCTATTTCCACTTTGAACGCAACCTCTCAAACAACTTGGCTACCTTGTCTAAATCCTTATCTCCAGGGGCACGTTCTACACCACTTGATATGTCAATGCCACTGGGGTTAACCTGAGTCAAAGCTTCCAAAATATTATCTGGAGTGAGTCCTCCAGCCAAAAACCAAGGGCAATTGGGGCTGAATTGCTGCAACATTGTCCAGTCTAAAGTTGTGCCTGTACCACCTAGTTGCTGTGGATGGTAAGCATCAAGTAACAGTGTATCTAAATTTGGAGTATAAGTTGCTGCTTTTTCTAGATCCTTAAAACTACGTATTCTTAGAGCTTTGATGATTTCTACATTTGATAGCAATTGACGTAACTGCTGGCAAAATTCCGGGGGTTCATCTCCGTGCAGTTGAACGCCTGTTAAACCAGAACTAACCACCGTCTGAGTAATCTCAGGAGCAGTAGTGTTAGCAAAAACTCCGATTTTGTCGATTTTTTCTGGCAGTTGTTCCACGACTGCCAGAATTTGCTCTACTTGAATATATCGGGGCGAGGTGGGAACACACATAAATCCCAATGCTGTAGCACCAAGCGAAGCGATCGCTTTCCCCTGTTGTGGTTGAGTTATTCCGCAAATCTTTATCCGCATAGATATTTCTGATCTGTAGATTTATCCGTAGGAGAGTGGGGGACAAGGAGGAAATTGCCCATCGCCCATTGCCCATCGCCCATTGCCCATCGCCCATTGCCCATCGCCCATTGCCCATTGCCCCTTGCCCATTGCCCATTCCTTCGTCAACAAGTTTTTTCTCAAGTTCCTAACATCTGTAAATTGTGCAAAGTGGCGTACATTCCTCCTTGTTGCAGCAACTGTTCATGACTTCCCTGTTCTATTAACTCTCCTCGCTTCAGCACAAAAATCCGATCCACATCGCGAATGGTGGACAAGCGGTGAGCAATAATGATGGCAGTACGTCCTACTAACAGTTTGTTTAAAGCTTCTTGAATTAAAGCTTCTGTTCCTACATCCAGACTAGCAGTTGCTTCATCCAGTACCAAAATTTGTGGGTTGCGAATGGCAGCACGAGCAAATGCTAAAAGTTGCTTTTGACCACTGGAAAGATTTGTACCTCGTTCTCTAAGTTGGGTATCGTAACCTAGAGGCAGTTGTTCAATAAACTGAGCAACGTTGGTTTTCTCTGCTGCTTGTTGAATTTCCTCAAAAGTGTAGCTGTCTCCTAAGGTAATGTTGCTTTTAACATCACCAGCAAACAAAAAGCCTTCTTGCAAAATCACTGCCATATAACGCCGCAGTTCCGCTTGGGGGATTTCTCGAATATCCACACCATCCACCAAAATACGTCCTTTGTTGGGTTCGTATAGGCGACACAAAAGACGGATAATAGAACTTTTGCCCGCACCTGTAGGACCGATTAACGCGACTTTCTCACCAGGATGAATGGTAAAGTCTAAATCTTTGATGACATAGTCATCATCTTTGTACGCAAACCAGACGTGTTCAAACCGAATTTCTCCGAATTCAGGTAAATCTTCGATTGGGAACTCGGGATTATCAGTTATTTCGTCTATGTAACCCAACCGAGAATCAAAAATTGAGAATCTGGGATTACCGCGATCGCGTATTTCTATCGGTTCATCCAAAACTTCACTCACGCGTTCTATGGCGGTGAAACCAGCTTGAATCACAGTGAATTTTTCCGCAAACTCTCGTAAAGGGTCGAATAAGCGTTGAGCATACAATATAAATGCAGATAATGTACCAACAGTCAAGTCTTTTTGCAGTAGTAAATAACCGCCTAACCACAAAACACCTGCGATCGCAATTAAAGCAATCCATTCCAGTGTTGCCGAAACTGCTGAATCATAAAAGATGGTCTCATCTACCTCACGGATGTAACGTTGATTGCTAACACGAAACAACTCTGCATTAAATTTTTCCCGCCGGAACAATTGCACAACATTGATGCCAATAATATTTTCTTGTAGTTGAGAATTGAGTTCAGAAAGTTCTTCTCTTGTCTTGTAGTTTGCTTTGCGGTACTGTTTTTGAAGGTATATTATAATACACGTTACCGGAACAAGAACTATCAGTAGCAAAAAAGCAAGTTGCCACTGGATAGAAAACATAAAACTGAGAATCACCAGTATGGAAAACAAATCCGATACAATGCCTATAGCCCCAGTGGAAAATACATCTCCTAACACTTCCACATCACTGGTAAGCCTGGTAATTAATTTACCTACGGGTGTTCTATCAAAAAAACGCACTGCCAAGGATGTGACATGATGAAACAAGTCTTGGCGAATTTCGGCAGTGATTTGCTGACCTAGTTTCTGTACCAAATAACCCTGAAAACCTGTAAAGATCAGTCGTATACTAACCGTTATCAGCAATAATATTTCAATGATATTTAGCCCTTGTAACAACGGGCGATTTCGTAGAAACTCATAGGTGCTTGGTTCTTGGCGAATCAGGGAAATAACTTGTCCAATAAGCAGTGGTTGCACAGCGTTAGCAACCGCTATTGGCACCAACAGTAATATAGCAAGCGCTAGCGATCGCCTACGATGGCGAGCATAAGGTAGTAGACGCAAAAATAACCGCCAATCGTTTTCACGCCGACGGTAACCTGTGTTAAATTTTTTTCGAGGTTGGGAAGTGCTCATCATAAGAGCATTATATTAATTTTTACAACTTTCAAATCGTCGTTATGGGAAATGGCTGCGATTGTTCCAACACAGGGGATGTTTTTCTGGATGCCCATGTCTTGCTATGTTTGAGCAGCAAGCAAAGCATAGGCGCGATGGTAAACAACTTTCCAACCCTTTTGATGTAGATTAACAATCATGAATTAGGCTTAAAGGCTGTTGTAATATTGATTTGCCCTTTCAGCTTGCACTTATCCAAAGTAGGAATTGATTCCTCAATAGCACGAAAAAAACATCCTATGAATAGATTGACAGCCAAAGATTGGGTTTTCATCACACAGCGACTGACTCCTTACTTGTTTTTACTCCCTGCCCTGTTTATCCTGGGATTAACCGTCTTTTGGCCTGCACTGCAAGCGTTTTACCTCAGCTTTACTCGCTACGAATATGATTTAACCCAGATACCCCAATGGGTGGGTTTTGCTAACTTCCGCCGTCTGTCGAATGACCCTGTTTTTTGGCAAACCCTAGGTAATACCTTGCTGTACCTTGTGGGTGTCGTACCAATCTTAGTCATCGCCCCCCTAGCACTGGCAATTTTAGTAAATCAGAAACTGCGCGGAATGCACTGGTTTAGAGCCGCATACTATACACCAGTAGTTATTTCAATGGTAGTTGCGGGGATTGCTTGGAAGTGGCTGTATGCAGAAAATGGCTTACTCAATCAGTTGCTGAAGAGTATTTTCCCAGAAGGAATTCCTTGGCTGACTAGTCCCCGCTTGGCGCTATTTAGCGTGATGGCTGTAACCGTGTGGAAAGGATTGGGCTACTATATGGTCATTTATTTAGCTGGGTTGCAATCTATCCCCAGTGATATCTACGAAGCTGCAGCAATTGATGGCTCAGACGGTGTTCGTAAACACTGGGATATTACTGTACCCTTAATGAAACCATATATAGCTCTAGTTGCTGTGATTTCGGCTATTTCTGCCACCAAGGTATTTGAAGAAGTCTACATTATGACCCAAGGCGGACCACGCAATAGCTCGAAAACAATTGTTTACTATTTGTATGAACAAGCATTTAATAATTTGGAAATTAGCTATGCTTGTACAATTGGGTTAGTGCTATTCCTAATTATTCTAGGGCTATCTGTTGTACGATTAACGATTAATCAACAGGGCGATGATAACATTACAGCTTGATGTTGAAGCCTTTTATAAAACTTGCTGTGATGCCGTTTTTTGAGAGGAAGAGCAAACAGATAAAGGTTTAACTGACCGTAATACAGCGTCCAGCAACCCTGGAAAAAGCGCGTCTAAATCGTCTTTCCGTAACATATTAATGTGCAGTGTTCCTTCTTTACGAGTCAAGACAACCCCTGACTCCCGTAAAATCTTGAAATGATTGGACATGGTGGACTTGGCAATAGCAATATCAAAATCAGCACAGCATTGCTCTCCCTCAAGCGCCAGTCGCCGCACAATTTCTAGACGCACCGGATCGCCCAAGGCATATAGCACTCCTGCTAAAGAAATATGTTTTTTATCTGGGTGATATAAGAGTCTCATACTTGCATTATCTCACCAAGTTGACGATATTTCCATTATTCGATATTATCGAATTAACGAATTAATGGAGGGCAAGTATGTCATCCGTTGCAAATGTAACAGAAGCTACGTTCAAGCAAGAAGTCCTTGAAAGTGAAACACCAGTGTTGGTAGACTTTTGGGCACCATGGTGTGGACCTTGTCGTATGGTTGCTCCCGTGGTAGATGAGATTGCTGCTGAATACACAGGACAGGTAAAAGTCGTGAAGCTGAACACAGATCAAAATCCTACTGTCGCCAGTCATTATGGAATTCGCAGCATTCCTACGCTCATGGTGTTCAAAGGCGGTCGGCAAGTTGATACAGTAGTGGGTGCAGTACCAAAAACGACCTTGAGTAAAACTTTGGCACAGTATCTGTAGTTCAATTCGTCATGCGTAATCAATAACTCAATGACGAATGACGACGTGAACGGGTCTAGTGGACAGGGTGTTTGGAGTTGGACAAGAAAATGCTCCTTCCATACCCTACAACCCAGACCTAGTTTTAACTCAAGAAGCATAGTGCGTAAATCCTATCAATTACTGGAGCTAACACAATGGACTTGAAATTGCATGGTAAATCCGCGCTGGTGAGTGGTTCAACTGCAGGTATTGGTTTTGCAATTGCTCGAGGACTTGCGCAAGAGGGTGCATCAGTTATTATTACTGGACGTTCTCTTGGAAGAGTGGAGCAGGCGATCGCTAAAATTCAGCACAGCAACCCAGAAGCAAAAGTTTCTGGTGTGGTTGCTGACCTTGCAAAAAAAGAAGGAGCAGAGCAAGTTTTTCAACAAGTTCCTGGGATTGATATTCTCGTCAATAATCTTGGTGTTTTCGAGCCAAAAGCATTTTCTGATATTACTGATGAGGACTGGTTCAACATCTTTGAAGCTAATGTTCTCAGCGGAGTCCGCCTGAGTCGCCACTACCTACCAAAGATGTTGGAGCAAAACTGGGGACGTATTATTTTTATCTCCAGCGAGTCTGCTATTCAAATTCCTGTCGAGATGATTCACTACGGTATGACCAAAACGGCTCAGCTTGCTATTGCAAGGGGTTTAGCAGAATCGACCGTTGGAACTCAAGTCACAGTAAACTCTGTTCTTGCAGGACCAACTCGGTCAGAAGGCATTGACGACTTTGTAGCAAAAATGGCAAAAGAGCATAGTATGACTTCTGGTGAATTTGAAGCTGACTTTTTCAAAAATGCTCGTCCAACCTCCCTAATCAAACGCTTTGCAACAACTGATGAGGTTGCAGCAATGGTCGTTTATCTATCCAGCCCTGTAGCCTCAGCGACCAACGGCGCAGCTTTGCGAGTGGATGGCGGTGTTGTGCAGTCAGTTGTTTAATTTGGGGCATATAAGGTGTAGGAAAATCTCACCACACCCCATACAGCACGTCCGACTCACTCCGACTAGCTATGATGCTGTTTGCAATAGAGCAAGCTTTACCTGTTGTGGCAAATCGATAGGGATAAAATATTGCAATGGATACAAATAATCTTCTCCACTTTCATCAATAATACGGATGTCTCCATCTCTAGCTGCATCATCATCTGGGAACACCTGGTAAATCTTATGTAGCTCCAATGATGCTGGATAATGAGCGTTGTTAATGCAAACAGCAAATTGAGTTGTGAGGACTTCTGGTTTTTGCATGGTTCTAGTCCAAGTAACACTTATGTTTGATTTCTTTCCTTCCAATGTCATGGACTTCATACCAGTGTAACTCAGCCAAACGAACACTACCGCTCTCTAGACACACCATCGCTTGACCTTTCAACTTTCGCCATTTTTCTTTTCCATATAGCTTTCTTAAGCGTGCTAGCTCACGGATACCTCTACCGCTACTAATTTCCTCAATGTCAGTCATCTCACCAATAATCTCAAAGTTCATCAACTTATTTCTTTGGAGATTCCATCAATGAACACTAACATCAACTTACTCTCCCCCTACAAATTAGGTGATTTAGAATTGCCCAACCGCGTAGTGATGGCTCCCTTAACCCGTAATCGTGCTGCTGAGGGTAACGTACCACACCAACTCAATGCTACCTACTACACCCAACGCGCCTCTGCAGGGCTGATTATCACTGAAGCCACTCAGGTTTCTCCACAAGGTCAAGGGTATCTCTATACACCAGGAATTCACTCGCCAGAACAAGTAGAGGGTTGGAAGTTAATCACAGATGCAGTGCATCAGCACGGAGGGAGAATTTTCCTGCAACTATGGCACGTAGGACGCATATCACACCCTGATTTCCAACCGAATGGTGAGTTACCGTTAGCACCTTCTGCGATCGCACCCAAGGGTCAGGTATTAACCTATGAAGGTATGAAACCATATGTGACTCCTCGTGCTCTAGAAACATCGGAGATTCCCCAAATTATCGAACAATATCGTAAAGGGGCAGAAAATGCTCTGGCGGCTGGTTTTGATGGGGTGGAAATTCACGGAGCTAATGGTTATTTACTTGACCAATTCCTCCGGGATGGTACAAATCAACGTACAGATAAATATGGTGGTTCTGTGGAAAATCGTGCCCAACTTCTCCTTGAGGTAACTGAGGCAGTTGTTGGAGTATGGGGTGCCAAACGGGTTGGGGTACGCCTGTCTCCTAGTGGGACGTTTAACGATATGGGAGACTCCAATCCGCTGGTAACATTTGGTTATGCAGCTGAAGCATTGAATCAGTTTGATTTAGCATATCTGCATATCTTTGAGGCGATAGAAGCAGATATCCGACATGGGGCGACAGTGGTACCAACCAGTCATATACGAGAGCGCTATCACGGTACACTTATGGTTAATGGGGAATACACTCCTGAAAAAGGCAACGCAGTTTTGGCAAAGGGAGAAGCGGAGCTAGTTTCTTTTGGCACACTGTTTATCTCAAATCCCGATTTGCCCCAGCGTATAGCTCTCAATGCACCCTTGACTCAGGCAGATTCGACAACCTTCTATGGTGGTGGAGAAAAGGGTTACACTGACTATCCTACAGTGGAAGAGCAACATCCTTCTTTAGTAGGGGCAAAATAATTCCTCATTCTTGAATTCATTTCCTCGTTCCCATGCTCAGCATGAAAACGAGAAAACAAACTACGTTGCTTGCGGCTATCTGTCAAACTGCTGTCTATGGTTGCAGTTGACACAGTAACAAAGCAAACCATTGATTTGGATCAGTCCATACTGTTTGTGGTACTAAACCCTTTGCTTTTAGCTCCTGTTGGATAAAATTGATCTCAAATTTGCGGGAAATTTCAGTAAGAATAGTTTCGCCTGCTTCAAAATGAACATTTAGGTTCAGAGAGCGTAATTGAACGGTTTGCGATCGCAAACTCCTAAGATGCATCTCAATTTGGTTTTCCGTTTCATTATAAAACGCCCAATGTTCAAATTGTGTGGTGTCAAAATCGCCCTCAAATTGCCGATTTAAATGCTGCAACATGTTGATGTTAAATGCCGCTGTGACTCCCTGGCTATCATTATAAGCAGCTTCCAACAAATGTTTTGGTTTTTGCAAATCTACCCCTAACAAGAAATACTCTCCCACCTCAAGAGTATTTGTGATTTGAGAGAAAAAGACATCACACTCTTGCGGATTCAAATTACCCAAACTACTTCCGATAAAACAAATCATCCTGGTAGGAAATTGAGTTGGTTCGAGGTGTGTCAGCGCCATTTCATAAGTTCCTGCAAGAGCGTGAACTTGTAATGTAGGGTAATCTGTCAGGAGATGTCTAGCACTGCTTTCCAACATACCTGCACTCACATCAATGGGTACATAGCGCAGAGAGTAGCCAAACTGATAATATGCATCTAGTAGAATGCGTGTTTTGGTAGAACTACCACTTCCAAGTTCCACCAGTTCACAAGAACCTGTTATCTGCGCTATTTCACCAGCATACTGTTGCAAAATTGCCGTCTCTGTTCGTGTCAAGTAATATTCGCTTAACGCGCAAATTTGCTCAAATAGCTCCGAACCAAAGTCATCGTAGAAGTAACGAGGGGGTAAGAACTTAGGTGTTTGAGTTAATCCCTTAATGACATCACTTCCAGCACTAAGAGAAACAACCAAGGTAGGTTCTAACAAACGCTGAATTTTTAAACGTGTTTCAACAGTGTTTTGAGAACTAACCTTGTTGCTAGCAGCATGAAATAGTGTCATTGAACCTCCGTTTGCTTGGTGTGATAAGTTGCTTTTCAGTACAAACATCCAACTTGAGCCGGTAAAACACACAGCAATACCCAATAACATTACGCCTGAACAAGATTAATTAGGCGTTGGTGCTATCTTTTGGGATTTTCTCATTAAATTGATAAGGCTTTGCAGTAGTACTTAAGCACTACTGCAAAGCCTTATCAGCAACACAGCGAAAACCTGCTAAAATTTGGCGTACGCCAGGATGATACCAGTTGCGAAAACTACAACGCAGTGCCCAAGGACGTGTTGCCCAACTACCACCTTTTAAAACACGGTGCTGTTGGTCAAAATAAACTTGTGAGTACCCCACATAAGGGTAACTTTGGAAACCAGGGTAGCCATCAAACCAGGAAGTCGTCCACTCCCAAACATTTCCCAAAGCATCATACAAACCATAGGGGCTTTGCCCAACCCAGAAGGTATCTACAGGCGTTGTTCCTTCCATGAGATTGTCATAGTTACAATACTTGAGCGTTGGTTCTTCATTTCCCCAAGGATAAATGCGGCGACAATGAGCTTGTGCATCCCAACTCGCTGCTTTTTCCCACTCGGCTTCTGTAGGTAACCGCTTACCTACAAACCGTGAGTAGGCTTCTGCTTCATACCAACTGACACCACAAACTGGATGATTATCCCATATGGAATTTTTACACCAGTAGAGCGGTTGTATGACCTGTTCAGTTTGCAACCATTTCCAGCCAGCTTGAGACCACCAGAGAGGATTTTGATAACCTCCTGCTTCCATGAATACCCTATATTGTGCGCAGGTGACAAGGTAGCGGTCAATCCAATAAGTCTCTAAATAGAGTTTCTGCGTGGGTTGTTCGTTATCCAAAGCATGAACTGATTCATCGCCCATCTCAAATTCACCTGCTGGGATTTGGATCATCTCACTCAGGTGATGAGGGGGATGAGGGGATGGGGGGATAGGGGGATGGTAATTTTGAATTAGATCCTTCGCTTCTCCTAAGGGAGACGCTGCGCGAACGCTCAGGACGCTCCGCGATTTTGAATTTTGAATTGTCTTGTCCCCTTTTCCTCTTTCCTGCTTACCCAATTCCAACACGAAAGTCATGATTTCGCTGTGTTGGCTTTCGTGTTGAAGTATAAAGCGCCAAAGACGCTCTTGTTGCTCTAAATCTGCTACTTCCAAGTAATCCAAAACTTTTTCTCTGACTACGGCTAAATAATAACGGCTTTCCTCAAGATTTGGCAATTTAACGCGCTCTGACTTAGGCAAACCATCCGCTGCAAACAGCTTGCGGTATTGCGGAAACAAACATGGTAGGCTCGCACTGCGCTCTAGCAGCCACAAAGACTCCGTGTAGGCAATATGCCCTAAGTGCCATCCAACAGGGCTAAAGTCGGGATGAGCTTGATAGCAAAACGTAGCTTCGTCAATACCCTCAAACAAGGCGAGAGTCTTGGCGCGACACTGCTGGAAAGCAGGAAAAATTGTTTCTTTTAAACTAGATTTGCTCAATTGTGATATCACAGTCTTCTCCAACACTGATGATGCTATTCTCAGAGCATGAAATCCAATTTTCCGCAAAAAGTGGTTCCGACGCAATGATGACGGACTTGGGGAAAGTGGAATGGTTTGTTATCCAGTACAGAGAGGGAGCAGGTGATTTTGTGCTAAAGCGAGAAGCAATGAGGCGATGTCCGTCACTGATGATTACGTTAGCTGAAACATATGTTTGATAACTTTGCGCTAACTCTTGAAGCTGAAGCAACGTGATCTGTAAAGCCTGCTCTAAACTTTTACCAGGGTTAGCTTGCCACTGGTTCAGCAGCAAAGCAAAAATATGTTCTGAATCTGTAGTTCCTTTTATCAACTGGTAAATTTCATCGCTTAACTGGTTGCGTATTGGTCTGTAGAGTGTCTGCCGAAACTTGTCAATTCGACCATTGTGAATGAATAGCAGACGCTGGTACTGATAGGGCTGACAGTTACTTAAATCGAGTGCTTGACCTAGTGTAGCGCTGCGAACATAAGCTACTACACATCCTGACTCAACGTAACGGCTGAGGTTTGGCAGGTTAATTTCATTCCAAATTGGCAGTGTACTTTTGTAGGTAAATGGTTCGGTTTCTTTTTGAGAATGATACCAACCAACACCAAAGCCATCAGCATTCACTACCCCACAGAGCATTTCGCGGGGTTGATAGCTTTGAACTATAAGCGAGTGTTCAGGCTTATACAACAGAGGTTCCAAAAGAACAGGTGAACCGAGGTAGGCAAGTAATCGGCACATAATTGAAGTATTTGCTACTGTAAAAGAGATTAAGCTCTTCAGGTGAGAATTTCCTGAATGGTAGATGAACTTCTGCTATGATTGCGCTTTTTCTCCTCAGAGTGCAAAAATCCTTGTACACTCACAAATTAGCGATCGCTTCGCGATCGCTCTGCGCCATCGCCGTCAGGTGGGGTGGGGAGGATGTCAATTAACTAGAACTTACGCATTGACAATCAAGACAAAAAGTGCGTAAGGAGAATTCAGAAAAAAACTAGCGATCGCTATTTACCAGAGGCGTGAAAAACAGATAATTTACTTGTTTGTGTTTAGGGTTC
>JAESFN010000242.1_pt1 | contig 69841 bp, 79 predicted proteins | sample 9269411 | NCBI WGS metagenome assembly JAESFN01 (sample SAMN14505399, study PRJNA617100) | algae metagenome | isolation source: Iphinoe sp. HA4291-MV1 and co-occurring heterotrophs from trail next to... | place: USA: Maunawili Falls, Hawaii | collected 2009-07-25
ATCTTCCGCTTCTTCACCCAGGCCGATGTCGAGGTGCAGGATTGCTACCACGACAAATATGGCCGCGTGTTCAAGCCGACCGAGATCAAGATGATGCTGACCGCGTTCAGCAACATGGAGACGGTCCACATCGCCGCCTACTCGCACCTGCTCGACACGATCGGCATGCCCGAGAGCGAATATGGCATGTTCCTCCAGTACAAGGAGATGAAGGACAAGCACGATTATCTCGCGACCTTCGGCGTCGACAGCGACGAGGACATCGCCCGCACCCTCGCCATGTTCGGCGGCTTCACCGAGGGGCTGCAGCTCTTCGCCAGCTTCGCGATGCTGATGAACTTCCCGCGCTTCAACAAGATGAAGGGCATGGGCCAGATCGTCAGCTGGTCGGTGCGCGACGAAAGTCTGCACTGCGAGGGCATCACCAAGCTGTTCCACGCCTTCGTCAAGGAGCGGGACTGCATGACCAAGGCGGTCCGCGACGACATCATGGACGTCTGCCAGAAGACGGTCCGGCTGGAGGACGCCTTCATAGATCTGGCGTTCGAAATGGGCCCGGTCCCCGGCATGACGCCCAAGGAGATCAAGAAGTACATCCGCTACATCGCCGACTGGCGCCTCGGCCAGCTCGGCTTCCAGCCGATCTACATGATCGACGAGCACCCGCTCCCCTGGCTCGCCCCGCTCCTCAACGGCGTCGAGCACGCCAACTTCTTCGAAACCCGCGCCACCGAATATTCGAAGGCCGCGACGCGGGGGAACTGGAACGAGGTCTGGGACAATTTCGATCGTCGCAAGGCGGCGAAGGCGGCCAACGACGTGCCGGAAGCCGAAGGCGGGGACGATATGTTCACCCGGGCCGGGGTGGCGGCGGAGTAACAATTCCGATAATAGGATCCTATGACTGCAGAGATCGCTATCCTTAATAAACACGGCCTTGCTCTGGCCGCAGATAGCAAGGTGTCTATTAGCTCGCCAGAGGGCGGGAAAGCCTACGATTCGGTCAACAAGGTATTTACTCTATCTAAGTACGAGCCGGTCGGCATAATGGTATTTGGGTCAGCAGAGTTCATGCAAACTCCTTGGGAGCTTGTGATAAAGAGCTATAGAGACAAAATAGGAAAAAATAAATTTAACACCATTGATGAGTATGCGGAGGATTTTCTTAAGTTTGCTACTAATCTGTGGGGAGTATCCTCTGAGGATGTTGACAACAACGCCAAGCAAATATTGACATCTTCTCTTCTCGAAGATCTGAATCTAGCAAGATCTTTGTCATCTGAACGAGATCTTAAAATCGGATCCCCCGCTTACATAAATTTCTTGGCTGAATATTTTAAAGTACGAACCGCCGGCTTGATGGAAAAGCTATATTTTGACGAATTCAGCGAGCAATTATCCATTGCTAGAAGGCATAGGCCTCAGATCCGAATTGTCATTCGTTCGCTAGCAAGATACAAATCTAAGCAATTAAATCTTGTCGCAAAGAGATACTGTTACGCAGTGCTATTTTCGCAAGAATTTTCATCTCATGCCAGTGGCATAGTCGTAGCTGGATATGGAGAGCAAGAGTATTTTCCGTCGATCGTGGAGTACTCGACGGATGGTATTGTTGATACGACGATAAAGCTTGTTAGAAAAAGCATAACTAATATTACAAAGGAGAAAAGCTCTTGCGTTAGGTCATTTGCTCAGCACGATATGGTGCAGTCATTTATGAGCGGGATTAACGGAGACCTAGCATCCGTGGTGTTTGAGACCTTTGGTGACGCCATGTCGGATCTTACGGATGCTATTTTGGATAAATACGGGACGAGAAAATCTAAAACTGCCTCCGAGCGGGCAAAAATAAAAACGGCGGTCGCTAAGCAGGCGGAGTCTGTATCTGAAGAGCTTTGGAGATTCAGCCACGACAATTATGTTCGGCCTGTAATTGACATGGTAGCTCTCCTGCCAAAGGATGAAATGGCTAATTTGGCTGAGTCACTTGTTGCGCTTACTTCTCTTAAGCGGCGTGTTTCCAAAGAACTTGAGACCGTTGGTGGTCCTATCGATGTAGCTGTTATCTCGAAGGGAGACGGGTTTATTTGGATAAAGCGCAAGCATTATTTTAGCCGTGAACTTAATCATCATTTTGCTGCGCGATATTTTGAGGAGAGCTGATATGGACGACATACGAGCGACCCTAGATAGCAGTCCAAGAAAGATCAAAAGCGGGAATGGGCGCGTGCAGAATCTCGATGTCTCGAGCAGACAAGAGTGGATCACTAAGAGGTCCGCTCGCCTGATGGCGGACAAGGCCAAGGCCGTTCTTGAATCAGAACTAGGCTGAGCGACCTGTGGCCAACAGTTGATCCTATCGGTCATTCGATGTGCGACGTTGAAGGCCGCGGCGAAGACACTTTGCGCCTGGGAGGGCCACCTTCATGATCCTCGCCACCGCGTTGGCATTGATGCAAGCCTCGCCGCCGGCCGCGGACGCGTTCATGACCGGCGAGCATCTCTACGTGGAATGCCGGGACCAGATTCCGCTGACCTGCGTCACCTACATCCTCGGCGTCTCGGACGCCCTGCGGGACGCCGTCGCCCTGGGCGCGCCGCGCCTGCTCTGCCCCGGCCCGCAGGTGGAGCAGGAGGCGCTGCTGCAGGCGGTGATCGCGTATCTGCGCGACCATCCCGATCGCCGCCCGGGCCGGGCCTCCGAGCTGGTCATCGCCGCGCTCCGCGAGTCCTTCCCCTGCCCGCCCGGACCCGCCCGCTAGGGTATCCCGACCCCGTCTTCGCGCCTTCTCCTTCGCGTCTTCGCGCCTTCGCGTGGGATCAAGGCAGTCGGTTTCACGCGAAGGCGCGAAGGCACGAAGACGCCAGCGTTTCCGTGCCTCTCTCACCTGCGCCGTCGCACGTCGCGCATGTTCAGCCTGCGGCAAGTCGATGCCCGCCATCATTGCGCCACCGTTTCGATCCGGGGGGACTCAAAATGCACCTGTTTCTTGCCGCCTTGCTGCTCGCCTCCGCCGCGAGCGATCCGCGGGAGCAGCCGCCGCGCTGCGCCGACATGCAGCGCCTGTCCAATGCCGCCAATCGCGACGGCACGTTCCGCGCGCTGGTCGACGAGGGCTTCGCGCCGCCGCTCCTCTTTGGCTGCCGGCCGGCCGGCAATGGCGACTATCACTGCTTCCGCAACGTGACGCCGGATGAGGTGACGCCGGAAAGCTACGGGGCGATCATCCGCGATTGCCTCTCCGGCGCGACGCTGGCGGAGGTGGAGGCGACGGAGGGGTTCCGCCCCGACACCGCCTGGGTCGTTCGCCACGGCCGGCTGACGGCGCACCTCGGCGACTCCTGCACCTCGATCTGCCGCGCCGGCCGGAACATGAGCATCACCTTCACCATCGATCCGGACAGCCCGGCGCCCGACCAGGCCCATCCTTCATAGGGTCCAAAGGGCCGGATTCAAAAAAACCATTTTCCTACAGCTAACCAGATAGGATAAATGGCTTGCTCCATTTCGCGAGTCGAAGGAGCAGGAATCATGGCACGCCGCACGGCAAGGGACATGACGATCGAGGAGTTCGACGCCTGGTCGGCGGCGAGCGACCGGGTGGAGGCCGTCGCCGAGGCGGCGGACGAGGAGGGCGGGCCGCGCCTGTCGCTCGTGCCGCTGCCCGATCGCCGGGAAGTCTGGCCGACCGATCTGCTGCCGCCCGCCGGTGACGCGCCGGACGGGGCCGCGCCCGCGCCCGCCGAGCCGTTCGACGGCGTCGCGCTGGAGGGCAGCCGCAAGCGCAACGCCGGCTGGTGCGTCGAGCGGCAGCGCCTGTTCCTCGCCAATCTCGCCGAGACCGGCTCGGTCCATCTCGCCAGCGCTAGTGCGCGGCTGACGGCGCGCTCCGCCTACGGGCTGCGCGCCCGCTCGCCGGCCTTCGCCGCGGCCTGGGACACGGCGGAGCAGCTCGCCGTCGGCCGGCTCTCCGCGCTCGCCTTCGATCGCGCCATCCACGGCCGCACCGAGCAGGTCTGGCACGAAGGGCATCTGGTCGCGGAGAAACGGCTGCCGAGCGACAGGTTGCTGATGTGGCTCCTCGCCCGCCTCGATCCCCGCCGCTTCGCCGCGCCGTGGGAGCTGCGCAAGGACGGCGCCGCCGATCCCCAGGCGGACGCGCGGCAGGCCTTCCCCGCCCAGCTCGACGCGCTTGCGGACATCGTGTCCGAATAGGGCGCACCAGCGGTGGACCTCACACATCTTCGTCACCCCGGACCTGATCCGGGGTCCACCTTCTCCTGTCCGGTATCCGACGAAGGAAGGTGGATGCCATTGAACGGGTCGCCATGTCCCCCGGATATGGCTGTGGATGTCCGGGGGACATCCATACCTGTTCAATCAAGTCCGGCATGACGATTCAGGCCCATAACCAAGAGATCTGGGCTTAGCCCCATGGCCAGTGCGAACATTGGGAACATTCGCCGCCTCGTCGCGGAAAAATCCCCGCGAAGGTCGCCGCCGGAGCCTGATGAGCTGTGCGACATCCCGGCCCGCGAAAGTCCGTTCAGGTGAACAGAAAGCCGATCGATGCACCGATCAGCAGGCCGGTGGCGATCAGAGCCATGAATTTCGGACGCGAAAGCGTGCCGCTCGCCGGCCCCTTGCGATGCCAGGGAGGCGGCTCGAACTCGTCGAGCGACCTCAGGCGCTTGCGGCGCGGCCTGTGCGGCATTGGGCCTGCCATAGCCGGATCATAATCATGCCTTCCGAAAATTGGATAGAGACCGGATCTGGTCGGCCCGTCCGTGGTGTCGCGGCCACCCTAGGCCCGCAGGATCTTCTCCATCTTCTTGCCCCTGGCGAGCTCGTCGATCAGCTTGTCCATGTAGCGCAGCTCGCGCATCAGGGGCTCCTCGATCTCCTCCACCCGATAGCCGCAGATCATGCCGGTGATCAGCGTCCGGTTCGGGTTCAGCCGCGGGGCGCGGGCGAAGAAATCCTCGAAATTCGTCTTCGCCGCGATCTCGGCGTCCAGGCTCGCCTGGCTGTGGCCGGTGAGCCAGCGCAGGATCTCGTCGACCTCGGCCCTGGTGCGCCCCTTCTTCTCCGCCTTGGCGACATAGAGCGGATAGACGCTCGCGAAGCTGACCTTGTAGATGCGATGCCCTGCCATCTCCCCTCCTTCCGGTTGTTGGATACAAACAGGATTTCATCTGTCAGTGTGATCCGGATCGGGCGGCCCCGCCAGCCGCGGTCGCTTCGAGATTCGAATGCCCGCCGCCCGTTTCGCAGCCACTCAATCCCCGGAACGCCCTCTATGTTCGCGGTCGCGCGCATAATGGTGCGCCAGCGGGAACGGCGGCAGCCACGCCTCGCGCCGGACGGTCCACAGTTCGTAGGTCGGCACGAACCGGTCGGTCTCGTCCAGCGTGCCGAGATTGACCTCGATCTCGTCGCCGCTCCGCCCGAACACGGAGGAGCCGCAGCGCGGGCAGAAATATCGCCCCGCATGGTCCCGCGTCTCGCCCGTGACCGTCACCGCCTCCCCGGGAAAGATCGCGGAGGCATGAAACAGCGACCCGTGATGCTTGCGGCAGTCGAGGCAGTGGCAAATCCCCACGCGGTACGGCCGCCCCGTCGCCACGATCCGGACCTCCCCGCACAGGCATCCGCCGCGATGTTCCTCCATGCCGCGCCTCCGTCGACGTCAAGCGCAGCCTTAACGCGCGGCCCCGGATCAAGGTACCACTTTGATGCGACGCCTCTAGCACCATGGCTCGCGCCGCCCGGTCCAGGTCCGCGCCAGCCCTTCCGCGACGAGCTGGTCGCCAAGGCTGCGTCCGCCCCGCGTCACGATCCGGAGCTTGCGGCCGTAGCGGTCCTCGTCCCGCCCGGTCGGCAGCCGGTCGAGCTCGAACGGCCCTGCGGTCAGCAGCGCCCGCATCCGCCGCGTCGCCCGCGCCGCGAGCGCGGTTTCGGCGGCGCATTGCCCCGCCACCTCCGGCGTGTCGATATCGGCCACCCTGACCCGCATCCCGCGATAGTCGAACGTGTCCCCGTCGATCACCCGCACCGCGCGCTGGCCTCTGCCCTCCGAAGGCAGCGCGCCGATCCCGAGCGGTGCCACCGCCTCCTCCGCCCCCGGCCACGCCCATGCCACGACCAGCCCGGACAGCAGCCCGGCGAACACCATGAGCGCGATCTCGCCCGCTCCGAACCGCCGACGCCTCCGGCGCCCGGGGCCGGGGATCGTGTCCCGTCGCCCGCCCCGCCGGAAGCGGTGGCGGCCGGGTATGATGCGTGGATTCCAGTTCTTCATGGCCCCGGCTCTAGCCGGCGCGCCCCTGCCATTCGCAAAGGGTCCGATCCGTTTTCGCGCCGGAATGAATCCAATTCACGGTGGACGCCCCGAACCTTGCTTTGCCGGCCGGCGCAATCCATGGATTTGCCTCATCTTCCCCCATCCGGAGACGCTCATGCGGGTCAGCTTTTCCCTTGTCGCCACCGCGGCTCTGGCCGTCTCGGCCTGCAACCAGACCGCGCCCGAAGCGGCGAACAACAGCTCAGCCGCCGCGGAGGCCAATGCCGCGGCCGCAGCGAGTCCGGCAGACCCGGCCGCGCTGGCCGCCCTGCTGCCGCCCTATCCGGGCGCCGCGCAGGTCCGCGGCGCCGCCGAGGGCGGTTCGCTGGCCTTCCAGACTGCTGATCCGCCCCGCCAGGTCGCCGCTTTCTATGCCGACGCTGCCCGGCGCGCGGGCTTCACGGTCGAAACGCCCGACAACAACGGCATGCTGGTGAACATGATGGCGACCCGCGAGGGCGGCGGTCTCGTCAACCTCACGGCGACCCGGGTCGGCGGCGTCACGCAAGTGCAGATCATGGCCGCGCTCGGCGCGCCCTGATCGATCAGCGCCCGACGAAGAGGAAACCGACTGCGCCCATGATGCACGCGAAGGCGGCGAGGTGTCGCCAGTGCAGCGGCTCGCCGAGGAAGGTGACCATGAAGACGCCGAACACGCAGAGCGCAATTGCCTCCTGCGCGATCTTGAGCTGGCCGGGCGTCCAGCCGGAGAGCGCCCCGATCCGGTTGGCCGGCACTGCGAAGCAATATTCGACCAGGGCGATGGCCCAGCTGATCAGGATCACCGCCAGCACCGGCTTCGACAGCGCCGCGCCCTTGATGTGCCAGTACCAGGCGATGGTCATGAAGATGTTGGAGATGGTAAGCAGGATCAGGACGGACATGGGCAGTCTCGTGAGGGTCTGACCTGCACCGCTAGCGCATCCTGGGCCGTTCGTCGTGCGTTCCCGTTTCGCCCAGGGAGGATATCGCAAGGGACATCGCCATGTTCACCGCCCTCCTCGCCCTCGTCACCGCCGCCTTGTTCGCCGGCGCCGCCCTCTATGTCAGCCTCGCCGAGCATCCGGCCCGCATGCGCCTCGCCGAATCCGCGGCGCTCGCGCAGTGGCAGCCGAGCTATGCCCGCGCCACGCCGCTCCAGGCCGGCCTCGCGCTGCTCTCCTGTCTGCTTGGCCTGTGGACCTGGTGGAAGCTCGCCGATCCCTGGCTGCTTGCCGGTGCAGTGGCGATCGGCGCGAACATCCCGTTGACCCTCCTCGTCATCATGCCCGCCAACCGGCGGCTGAAGGCGACTCCAATCGAAGCCGCCGGCGCGGAGACGCGCATGCTGCTCGAGCGCTGGGGTCGCCTGCACGGTCTGCGCACCCTGCTCGGCCTCGCCGCCGTCGCACTCTTTTTCGCCGCCTTTCTCCAGCCCTGAGCGGCGCTCTCACAGAATATCGAGGTGCACCCGCACCATTTCTCCGGCCCCGATCTGCTCACGCCGACGCACCTCGGCCTTGACCGGCAGCAGATAGCCGCCGGTCTCGCGGTGCGGGAAGAGCGAGGTGTTGAAGCGGGTTCCGCCGACCGTCGCCGCGACGCGGACCGATCCGAAGCCGCGCGCCAGCCCAGACGCACGCGCCTCCAGTGCCGCGACGCGCACCGCATCGGCGGCCGGCCCGGTCACCCGGATGAAATGCCAGGACGCTGTCGCGGGCGGGGTGGGGGTCCACAGGAAGAGCTCGCTCTCGACGACAATCCCGTCCGCATCCATTCGTCATCTCCATGCCTGGCCGCCGTACCGGAATGGCGACCAGAGGGTGTTCATGTCCTTAGAGGCCTCGTCGCCCCGCGCAAGGCGCGCCGCCCGGCCCCGGACCGGAATGCACGGCCTCGGCAAGCCCGGCCCGAACGTCGCAGGCGACCAGACAGCCTCTCGCCGATCGGTGCGCGGCATGGCATGATCGCGCTCATGCCGTTCCGCCGCCTGCGCCCCGCCTCCGCCCGGTCGATGCTCCGCGCCTTCCAGGCCATCCATCGCGGTGCGCCGGATCCCGGCTTCATGGCCGATCTCGCCTATGCGCAGCACAAGGACCTCGATCTCTCGGTCCGGATCGGCGCCCTGCTCGCCTTCGATGCCCTGCTCATCACCGCCGGCATCAACCCGCTCACCGCCTCGCCGGGCGCGCCACTCAGCCTCGATGCGCCGACCCAGCCGTTCGAGGTCGTCCTGATCGGCCTCGGTGTGGTTCTGCTCGCCATTTCCTCCCTCCTTTGCGTGCGGGCGATCATGATCGGCGAGGAATTCTCGCCGGACGGCATCGAGGACGATCCCGTGGCGCTCGCGCAGCGGATGCTCGCCGCCTATGTTGCCTCGGTCGACGCCCAGAGTCGCCTCGTCGCCCGGGCCGCCCGCCTGACGGTGGCCGGCGGGGTCGTCACCCTGCTGGGCTGCGGATGGGTGCTGGTTCTCAAGATGACCTGAGGGGCGACCGTGGCGCCTGTCCTATTTTCAGCGCGGCTTCACGAAAATTGACAAAGCCCGTCAGCGGGCATTCACCTCGACGGACCGGACAAGGCGCCGTTCCAGGATCACCTGTCCCGAGGAGGAACGCCATGAAGAAGCTCATTCTTGCCGCTGTCGCCGCTTCGGCCCTCGTTCCCGGCGGCCCCGCTTTCGCCGATCCGCCGCCCTGGGCGCCCGCCCACGGGCGCCGCGCACAGGACCAGATGTATGATTCGCGCGGCTATTATCGCGAGCCCCGCCGCCTGTCCCGGAGCGACCGTGTCTGGCGCGGCGAGGACGGCCGCTATCATTGCCGCCGCGACAACGGGACGACCGGCCTCATCATCGGCGGTGCGGCGGGTGCTCTGCTCGGCAGCCGGATCGCTGGCCGCGGCGACCGCACGCTCGGCGCGCTGATCGGCGGTGCCGGAGGTGCCCTGCTCGGCCGCGAGATCGATCGCGGCGGCCTGCGCTGCCGCTGATCTTCTGACTGCACCGGCAATGGTGTTTCCGCGTCGCCGCCGATCATATCGCTGGCGTTGACCAGCCCAAGCGCGCCTTGGCCTTTCGCGCGGAATCTCGTGCTGGCCGGCGTTGCGACCACGATCCGCCTCGCCTAAATTCTCCTGACCCATCAGGAGGTTCGCCATGACGAGCACCGCCGCGATCGCTTATGCTGTCGCCCTGTTCATCGCCGCCGCCACGCCCGGCCCGGCCATGCTTGCCGTGCTCTCGACCGGCATCGCAAAGGGCCCCCGCCCGGCACTGATCATGGGCGTCGGCGTCGCAATCGGCGACGTGATTCTGGTCGGTCTCGCCATTGTCGGCCTCGCCGCCGCGGCCGTGGCTTTCGGCTGGCTGTTCGCCTTCGTCAAATATGCCGGCGCCGCCTGGCTGGTCTGGCTCGGCATCAGGATGTGGCGGGCGCCGGCCCAGCCGCTGGGCGAGGCGGCGGCGCGCGAGCATCGCCTGTCGCGCCAGCTCTGGCTCGGCGGTGCCATCGCGCTCGGCAATCCCAAGGCGATCCTGTTCCACGCCAGCCTGATGCCCCTGTTGATGGACGTGACCCGGTTGACCTTCGCCGACGCGCTGGTGATTGCCGCCATCGTTGCCGCCGTGAATCTCGCCATCATGAGCGGCTATGCGCTGCTCGCGGGCCGCGCCGCGCGCTGGCTGCGCACGTCAGCGCGGATCCGGGCGGTCAACCGTGTTGCCGGCGGCACGATGGTCGGCGCCGGGGCCTTGATCGCGACGCGCTAGCGTCGGACAAGGGCCGCATGGCCCTCAAGCAATATGAGACCGCGGACAATGCGGTCGTCGCCCGCCCCACCGGATTCGGCCGCTTCCAGGCGGAGATCGCAGTCCGCGGCGGCGTCATCCTCGCCGACGAACCGGAGGCAGTCGGCGGCGGCGGCACCGGGCCGACGCCCTACGAGCTGCTCTCCGCAGCGCTCGCCGCCTGCACCGCGATGACTCTTCGCCTCTATGCCGATCGCAAGGGCTGGACGCTGCCCCCCTTGAGCGTCGAGGTTGCCCATGTGCTGGTCCCCGGCATCGATGGCACGCCGCCGCGCGACCGCTTCAACCGCCTTATCGTTCTGGAGGGGGATATGGAGCCCGGACGGCGCACGAAGCTGCTCGAGATCGCCGACAAGTGCCCGGTCCACCGCACCTTCATGCGCGGTTTCGAGGTCGTCACCGACACCGGCTCGCCCATCGAACATATGCCCGGCGAGGCGGCCGGGCGGCACGAGCAACAGATGCAGCAGGCATTCGCGGACTAGGCGCCGCCCGCCGCCCGCAATCGCGCCGCCGCCTCGTCCTTGCCGATCAGCGGCAGCAGCGCCGCCATTTCCGGTCCGCTGTCACGCCCCGTGAGCGCCCGGCGCAGCGGATGGAAGAGGCTTTTTCCGGTCCGCCCGCTGCTCTCCTTGAGCCGCGCCACCAGCCGGGCCCAGGGGGCCTCCGCCCAGTCGATCTCCGCCACCGCACGCGCCGCCCCGGCGAGAAACGCGCGGTCCTCCGGTTCCGCCGCCTGCTCGACATGGCCGTGCAGGATCTCCCACCAGTCCGCCGCCTCGGCGACCGTCTTGAGGTTCGGGCGGATCGCCTCCCAGTCCGCCACGCCCATGCCGTCCGGCAGGCGCTCGGCGACGCATTCGAAGGGCAGCTGGTGCACGATCCGCGCACTCAGCGCTGACAACTCATCCATGTCGAACCGTGCCGGCGCCCGGCCGAAGGTGGCGAAATCGAAGTTTTCGATCAGCGGTCCGGAGGTGATGACGGGTTCGACCGGCAGGCTGGTGCCGATGCGCGCGAGCTTGGCGACGAGCGCGGCCGGCTCGAGTCCCGCCTCGCGCATCGCCTCGACCCCGAGCGAGCCGAGCCGCTTGGAAAGCTTTCCCTCGGAGCCGACGAGCAGTGCTTCATGCGCGAAGGCCGGCGGCGTGGCGCCCAGCGCCTCGAACATCTGGAGCTGGAGGCCGGTATTGGTGACATGGTCCTCGCCGCGCACGACGTGGGTCACCCCCATCCCGATATCGTCGACAACGCTCGGCAGCATGTAGAGCCAGCTTCCGTCCTCGCGCCGGATGACCGGGTCGCTGAGCAGCGCGGGATCGAGCTTCTGCGGCCCGCGGACGAGATCGCCCCAGGTGATGGGCGCAGCATGGTCGAGCTTGAACCGCCAGTGCGGCCGCCGTCCCTCCGCCTCCAGCTTCGCCCGATCGGCCGCGGTCAGCGCGAGCGCGGCACGATCATAGACGGGTGGAAGCCCGCGGCCGAGCAGGACCTTGCGCCTCAGGTCCAGCTCCTGTGCCGTTTCATAGGCCGGATAGGCGTGACCGCTCTCGATCAGCCGCTGCAGCGCTGCGTCATAATGGTCGAAACGGGCGGACTGGCGCTGTTCCCCGTCCGGGGTCAGTCCAAGCCAGGCGAGATCGGCCCGGATCGCGTCGACGAACGCCTCCTCGCTCCGCGCCCGATCGGTATCGTCGAGCCGCAGCAGGAAACGGCCGCCTTGCTTCCTTGCCCACAGCCAGTTGTGGATGGCCGTGCGGATGTTGCCGACATGGAGCCGGCCGGTCGGCGAGGGTGCAAAACGCGTGACGACGATCATGCTGCTGGGCTCTATTCGCCGCCGCTCGCTCGGGCAACGCTCTTGCCAACACAGCCACTCGCCGTAAGAGAACGGTGATTCCCCCGCGAGGACCGGTTCCCATGAAGTTGATGTCGGGCAATTCGAACGCGCCGCTGGTTCAGGCGATCGCCCAGTATCTCGAAATCCCGATCACCCAGGCGAGCGTGCGCCGCTTCGCCGACGAGGAGATTTTCGTCGAGATCCACGAGAACGTCCGCGGCGAGGACGTGTTCGTCGTCCAGTCGACCTCCTATCCCGCCAACGACAATCTCATGGAGCTGCTGATCTGCATCGATGCGCTGAGGCGTGCCTCGGCCAAGCGGATCACCGCGGTGATGCCCTATTTCGGCTACGCCCGGCAGGATCGCAAGCCGGGTCCACGCACGCCGATCTCGGCCAAGCTGGTCGCCAACCTGCTGACCACCGCCGGCGCCAACCGGGTCCTGTCGGTCGATCTCCATGCCGGGCAGATCCAGGGCTTCTTCGACATCCCGACCGACAATCTTTACGGCGCGCCGGTCATGTCGGCGGACATCCAGGCACGCTTTTCCGGCAAGCCGATCACGGTGGTCTCGCCCGACGTCGGCGGTGTGGTCCGCGCCAGGGCGCTCGCCAAGCGGCTCGACAACGCGCCGCTTGCCATCGTCGACAAGCGCCGTGAACGGGCCGGCGAATCGGAAGTGATGAACATTATCGGCGACGTCGAGCGCCGCTTCTGCATCCTGATCGACGACATCGTCGATTCGGCCGGCACGCTCTGCAACGCCGCTGCCGCGCTGAAGGAAGGCGGCGCCACCGACGTGGTCGCCTATTGCACCCATGGCGTCCTCTCGGGTGCCGCTGTCTCGCGGGTCGAAAGCTCGGTGCTGCACGAACTGGTCATCACCGATTCAATCGCTGCCTATGAGGCAGCCGACGCGACCGACAAGATCCGCATCCTGACGATCGCGCCGCTGCTCGCCGAGGCGATCAAGCGGATCGCCGACGAGTCGTCCGTTTCCAGCCTGTTCGACTAGGCCGTCGCTGGCGCCCAGGGATCGTAGCTGCCGAAGTTCCAGACATAGCCGCCCGGATCGCGCGCGTCGTAGCTGCGGCCGGGATAGCCGGGATTGTCGTGCGGAGCCGTGACGATCTCGGCACCGGTGGCTTTGGCCCGGTCATGATGAGCATCCGCATCCGCGACATAGGTGGCGATACAGGAGGTGATGCCGCCTGCCTCGGCCACCGTCTTCCAACCGGCACGCTCTGCATAGTCGCCTGGTTGCGCCGAGCTCAGCATCACCATCGAGCGGCCGAGGGTCAGCTGCGCATGGTGGACGATGCTGGAATCCCCGTCATCGGTGTACACGGCGTGACGCTCGAAGCCGAAGGCGTCGCACAGGAAGTCGATCGCGGCCGGCGCGTCCTCGTAGCGCAGGCAGGGGAAAATGGTCGCATGGCTCATGGGTCTTGCTCCTTTCGCCTGCCGGATAGCGCGCGCCGCGCCGCGCCGATTGTATCGCTGTTACCTCAATCGTGCCGGACCCCGCCGCCGCCGGGAATCAGCCGCGCGCGAAGCTCGCCCGGGGTCATGTCGGCAAAGGCGTGCACGTCACGGGCGAGATGGGCCTGGTCGACGAAGCCGCAATCGGTTGCCAGTCCGGCAAGGCTGTCGCCGGGCTTTGCGGCAAGAGCTGCGGCAAAGCGCTCGAAACGGGCGATTCGCCGGTAGAGATCGGGCGAGACGCCGGTTGCATCCCGGAATCGCCGGATGAAATGCTTCCGGCTCCAGCCAATATCGGCGGCGAGCCTGGACGTGAGTGGTCCCGTGGCCGAGGCCAGATGTGGCATCGCCCAGGCGATCGGCCGGTCCACCTCCTCTGCATTCGCGAATCGATGGACGAAGAATCTGTCGAGCAGATCGAACCGGTCCCCGGTGTCCGCCGCATCGCAAAGCCGCCCGCCGAGATCGTCGGCGTCCTGACCGATCAGATCACGCAGGGGCGCCACGCAATTGGCGATCTCGGACGCTGGCGCGCCAGTCACCGCCGCGAGGCTGGCCAGCGGCATGAAGACATGGACACCGGCCTGGGCGCCAAGGCCGCGCGACAGGGATGTCGCGTCCGAAATGCCGCCCGCGAACGCCTCGCCCGCACCGACCGTCACCACCCGCCCGTCGGCACCCGTGATCTCCAGTGGCGCGCCGAGCGCATAGATGAGCACGCTCTGCGTCGTCGCCAGTTCGCGCCGCGCGGCAAAGCTCTTCGTCTCCTCCCGATAGGCGCCATAACGCGCTATCCGGCCGCCGAGTCCGGGTGCCGGCGCGGCGTCGACGATCTCCCAGCGATCGACACCGTCATCGTGCCGGCGCGCCGATCGACCAGCGAAAACCGAAGGGATCGCGGACCTGGCCGTAGCGGTCTCCCCAGAACTGGTCATCAAGCGGGAAGACGACCTCCGCGCCCGCCTCGAGCGCGCACGCCCAGGCGGCGTCGGCGTCGGCGACCTGCAGATGCAAGGTGAGGCTGCCGGGCGCGGTCTCGCCGCCGCTATATTCGGGGAAGTCGTCGTTGAGCATCAGGTGGCCGCCATTGATCAGCAGATGTGCGTGCATGATCCGCTCGCCGTCATCGGCCTTGACCGGATCCATCGCTGTTTCTGCGCCGAATGCCCGCTTGTAGAATTCGACCGCCTCGGCGGCGCGCTTGTCGCGGATGGTGAGATGGGCGGTGACGCCGCCGGCGGGACCTTGTTCCTCGTTCGCCATCGACTCAGCTCCTTGCAAGAATCGCCGGAGCCGCTTATAGGCGCGCGCTTTCCAGATTGGTGGAAAAACCGAACCGCCTGGCGACAAGGGCTGCCATGGCTGTTCACGAATGTCGGACAAGCGCCGAAAAGGAGACAAAATGCCCAAGCTCAAGACCAAGAGCGGTGTGAAGAAGCGCTTCAAGCTCACCGCGACCGGCAAGATCAAGCACGGCGTCGCCGGCAAGCGGCACCGCCTGATCAGCCACAATGCCAAGTATATCCGCCAGAACCGCGGCACCGACGTGCTCGCCGACGCCGATACGGCGCGGGTGAAGCTGTGGGCGCCCTACGGGCTGAGATAAGGGAGTACTGAGGCATGTCACGCATCAAGCGCGGCGTTACGACGCGCGCCAAGCACAAGCGGATCCTGGAACAGGCGAAGGGCTATTACGGCCGCCGCAAGAACACGATCCGCATCGCCCGCCAGGCGGTCGAGAAGGCCGGCCAGTACGCCTATCGCGACCGCAAGGTGAAGAAGCGGACCTTCCGGGGCCTGTGGATCCAGCGCATCAATGCCGGCGTCCGGGCGGAGGGCCTGACCTACAGCCAGTTCATGCACGGTCTGAAGCTGGCCGGCGTCGAGCTCGACCGCAAGGTCCTTGCCGACATCGCGATGCATGAGGGCGACGCCTTCAAAGCGATCGTAGCGCAAGCGAAAGCGGCCCTGCCGGCCTGATCAGGTCGTAGCCGCGACGAATCAGCGGGCGCGGGGCCAGGGTCCCGCGCCCGTTTTCGTCTGGGCGGGATTCCGGACGCTTGACCGACACGATGCGCAGCGGGCGTGGCAGATCGACCGCATCGTTGGGCGAGAGGAACAGGCCGCGGCCGGCGAACCAGTCGCCGGCATCCTCGCGCGACGTCGCCATGCAGATGAAGGGCGCGGCGATCAGGCCGATCGCGACGGGCGCCACCCAGCCGATCGACTGGCCGGCGGCGATCGCCGCGGTTGCGAGCAGGATGCCGACGAAAACGTGCGGGGCGTAGAAGCGTGCGGCCTCGGCGAAGGTGATCCCGTCCACCTGCCGACGCTGCGCCGACCAGCCGGAGCTGCGGCCACGCAGGATATCGACCACGACGATCGTCTGGGTCATCATAACCATCGGCGCGAGCAGCATGGCGAGTGGAATCTCGACCGCAGTGCTGGCGAGGATGCGGTGGGCGCCACCGAACGTGGCGCGCCGGACCGGATCGGCGAGCGTCCAGGCAAGCGCGAGCAGCTTCGGCCCGAAGAGCAGGACCAGGGTGACGAAGATCGTCATCTCACCGACCGGCAGGTGGTTCCAGTCCGATCCGGTGCCGAGGCTCGCCGCGATGCCGGCAATGAGCAGCAGCAGCCACATCGGCGAGGTGAAATAGGCCGAGCAACCCATCAGCAGCTGCAGCCGGCTCACCCAGTGAAAGCCGCGCGCGTCGAGCAGGCGGACATGCTGGGCATTGCCCTGACACCAGCGGCGGTCGCGGATCGCATGATCGATGGTCGACGGCGGCGTCTCCTCGAAGCTGCCAGGCAGGTCCACCATGTGCACCGCCCAGCCCGACCGGCGCAGCATCGCCGCCTCGACCAGGTCGTGGCTGAGGATCGGGCCGCCGAGCGGCTCGGGTCCGGGCAGCGACGGCAGACCGCAGGAGTCGGCGAAGGCGCGGGTCCGCACGATCGCATTGTGGCCCCAGAAGCCGGCTTCGGCACCGGACCACCAGATGAGGCCGGCGGTGCCGATCGATCCGTAGAGGCTGGACGTGAATTGCTGCCAGCGGGCGAAGAGCGTGCGCGCGCCGACGATGCGCGGCACGGTCTGGATCAGCCCGACCCGCGGCCGGCGTTCCATCGTCGCCGCGAGCCGGACGATGGTGTGGCCGTCGACGAGGCTGTCGGCATCGAGCACGAACATATTCTCATAGGCATCGCCCAACCGTCCGATCCATTCGGCGATATTACCCGGCTTGCGTCCGACATTCTTCGGCCGGAGGCGATAGTAGAGCCGCACCGGGAAGCGCTCGCGCAGGCGCATGTACGCAGCGCGCTCCGCCTCGCGTGACGCGGGCCGGGTGCTGTCGCTGAGGATGAACATGTCGAACATGTCGCCCTGACCGGTGGCGGCGAGCTGGTCGGCCATTCGCTGCAGCCGTGCCAGCACCTCCTCGATATCCTCGTTGTAGACCGGGCTCAGCACGGCCGTGCGGTGGCGCAGGCGCCCGATGGGCGAGATCGCGATCGTATCGTGCCGGGCGGCGCCGACCATGCACAGGAAGCCGGCGAGCGCGCTGACGAAGGAGAGGGCGATCCAGGCGAAGAGGGGTGTGAAGATCATGATCAACAACGCCTCGCGCAGGTCGATCCCGTCCAAGGCGGCGAAACCCGCCATGCGGGAGCTGGCGATGACCGTCACGAAGACGGTGGTGCCGATCATGATCGCCCGGCGGATGCCGATGTTGAGCGGCGAGGTGGGCAGCGGCGCGGTCCCGGGGGGCCGCGTGCCAAAATCCTGCACCGGCATGTCGAGCGGTGACTCGGGCGGCAGAACCTCCAGAATGTCCCCGTCGAGCTGGCTCCACGGCCCGGTCACGACGGCCACCGCATCAGCCAGGTCTCGCCGATCGGCGCGTTGCCGCGAGCGAGGTGCAGGCGCAGATCCGCCGGTCGCGAAGCAGGCGGCGCGAAGACGAAGCTGGCGCGGATGCGCCCGCTCGGCAGAATTTCGGTACGCACATCACTGACCGTGCCGGCGCTGGCCGAAACCACTGGGCTCAAACCACTCAACTCCCCCAGGCTGCGGTCGGGCTCGTAGTCGACCGCATAGAAACGGGCATTCTCGGTTGGATTGCCGGCGAAACGGGCCCCGGTCCTGGTGGCTTCAACTCGCAAGGGCGGATTTGGTGCCGCCGCGGCATTGCCCCAGTGCAAGCGGTAGGCGAGTTGAACCTCGCGACGGGCGGGCCAGGGCGTGGCGGGGCGCCAGAAGGCGGCGATATTGTCGTGATATTCGTTCTCGGTGGGGATTTCGAGGAGCTGGACGCTGCCCCGCCCCCAATCGCCCAGCGGCTCGACCCAGAGATTGGGGCGCTGGTGATAATGCGCCTCTGAATCCTCGAAGTCTGCGAAATCGCGCGACCTCTGCATCAGGCCGAAGCCCTTGGGCGATTCGTCGGCAAAGGCGCTGATCGCCAGAGCGGCGGGATTACCGAGCGGGCGCCACAGCCGTTCGCCGCGCCCGGTCCAGATTGCGAGGCCGTCCGAATCATGCACGGCCGGGCGATAATCGTCGAAGCGGCGCGCGCTGGCCGGGCCGGAGCGGAACATGCTGCTCATAGGCGCCACGCCGACCGCGTCGATGGCGATGCGGGGATAGAGGCGCGCCTCGACATCGAAACGCGTCATGTCGCCGGGCCGGATATCGATGTGATACGCGCCGGCGACGCTCGGTCCGTCGAGCAAAGCGTGAAGGCGGATGCTGCCGTCCGGCGCAGGACGTTCCACCCAGAACGCACGGAAAATCGGGAACTCCTCCGACGGACCGCCGGTGCCGAGCGCGAGTCCGCGGGCAGAGAGGCCGTAAAGACTGCCCCGCCCGAGCGCGCGGAAATAGCTGGCGCCCTGGAAGACGGTGATCTCGTCGAGCTGGCCGGGTTCGTTCAGCTCTCCGAGCAGGCGGAAACCGGAGAACCCGAACTCCGGATCATTCGGCAGCTGGACGCCGGCCGGCACTTCGTCAAACGCGGCGGGATCGAAGTGTATCGGCTGCGCCTGCCCGTCGTGGACAGTGGAGAGTTCGATCCGGTCGCGGTAGAGTGGGCCGCCGCGCGGCAGCGGCTCGAGCCGGATCGGGCTGTCGGGGAAGATCAGACGGCTGCGTGCCGGCCGCAGGCCGCGATAGCCGTCATAGCCGATCGCGGCGAGGCCGGCCGGCACGTCGGCGCCCGGCGGGCGATAGGGCGCACCGGCGAGGCGGCGGGCCATCCGGTCGACCTCCGCGGCCGAGAAGGGCGTCGCCGCGCGGACGGCAGTAGCGGGCAGGCCGAAAACCGCCCCCGCGGCCGCGCCGATCAGGATGTCGCGTCGTGCAAAAAGCATGGACGGCGCTTAGCCACGGGAAAGATGAACCGGACCCCGGAGCCGGCACGGAAGCCGATGGACGGCACAAAAAGCGGGCCGGGCCGCATGCGGCCCGGCCCAGTGGTGCCACCCTCTCCGTGGTTTTGGGTCCGGGTCTAGTGCACGGTCTCCGCCGCGATCGAATAACGGGTGTTGGCCGGGTCAGTGCCCGGGCTGTAGGTGAGGCGCATCCATTCGTTGCGGGCCTTGCCTTCGCAATCGAACGGGCCGGCCATCGTCTCGCTGCCGGGGATGAGGGTGCGGAAGTCCGGGTCCTCATATTCCCCGCCGACGATCCAGTAGCGCATGGTCATCCCGGGTCTCCTCAAGCGGCTTCTTTGGTGAACTGGTCGGTCTCGGTCGATTCGGCGAGCGCCGTGGTCGACGAATTGCCGCCGGCGAGCGTGGTCGCGACGAGATCGAAATAGCCGGTGCCGACCTCGCGCTGGTGGCGAGTCGCGGTATAGCCATCCTTCTCGCTGGCGAACTCGGCCTGCTGGAGCTCCGAATAGGCCGCCATGCCGCGATCCCTGTAGCCGCGGGCCAGCTCGAACATGCCGTGGTTGAGCTGGTGGAAACCGGCCAAGGTCACGAACTGGAACCTGTAGCCCATCGCGCCCAGCTCGCGCTGGAACCTTGCGATCGTGCCCCTGTCGAGCTTCGCCTCCCAGTTGAAGCTGGGCGAGCAATTATAGGCCATCATCTTGCCCGGATGCGCTTTCTGCACCGCCTCGGCGAAGCGGCGGGCATCGTCCAGGTTCGGATGGCTCGTCTCCCACCACAAGAGGTCGGCATGCCCGGCGAAGGCGATGCCCCGCTTGATGCAATGGTCGACGCCGGTACCGTCCTTCAGGCGGAAGAAGCCCTCCGGCGTGCGCTCGCCAGTCAGGAATTCATGGTCCCGCTCGTCGACATCCGAGGTGATGAGCTTCGCGCTCTCGGCATCGGTGCGGGCGACGAGGATCGTCGGCACGCCGCAGACATCCGCCGCCAGCCGCGCCGCGTCGAGATTGCGGATATGGGCCTGGGTCGGGATCAGGACCTTGCCGCCAAGATGGCCGCACTTCTTCTCGCTGGCGAGTTGATCCTCGTAATGCACCCCGGCAACGCCGGCGGCGATATAGGCCTTCATGATCTCGAAGCAGTTGAGCGGCCCGCCGAACCCGGCCTCGGCATCGGCGACGATGGGGGCGAGCCAGTCGCGGGTCACGCCGCCCTCGCTATGCTCGATCTGGTCGGCGCGCAGCAGCGCGTTGTTGATCTTGCGGGCGAGCTCCGGGCCGGCATTGGCCGGATAGAGCGACTGGTCCGGATACATCGCCCCGGCGGTGTTGGCGTCGGCGGCGACCTGCCAGCCGCTGAGATAGATGGCTTTCAGGCCCGCGCGGACCTGCTGCATCGCCTGGTTGCCGCTCATCGCGCCCAGCGCGTTGATATAGTCCTCGGTCTGGAGCAGCTCCCACAGGCGGTTGGCGCCGCGGCGGGCGAGGCTGTGCTCGACCGGCACCGAGCCGCGAAGCCGCGCGACCTCGGCCGGGCTATAGGGCCGGGTGATGCCGTCGAAACGGCCGGTCGGGGCGGGGACGAGGTCGGTGAAATCGGTCATAGCGAATCCAAAACGAGGGTGAACGGTCAGCCCAAGAACCACGGATTCGCCTTGCCGGCAGCAGCGAAAGGGTCGTGAAGTCGTGATACGACTTGCGACTTCTGTGAAATAATGACAATTCTACAAAATGGCAGGGCGAAAGCTGTATCTCGGTGGGCGGCTGCGGCGGTTGCGCCGCGAACTGGGCCTGAACCAGAGCGCTATGGCGGGCGAGATCAGCGTGTCGCCCTCCTATCTCAACCATATGGAGCGCAACCAGCGGCCGGTAACGGCGCAGGTGCTGTTGCGCCTTTCCGAAGCCTATGACCTCGATCTCAAGACCTTCGCCGCCGAAGGCGCGGACGGGACCGGGCCGGAGGAGCTGGGCGAGATTTTCGCCGATCCGATGTTCGCCGATCTCGGCATCCCGCGCTACGAACTGGTCGAGATCGCCAACAGCGCGCCGGCCGCCGCCGATGCGGTGTCGCGACTGTACGCGGCCTATGCGGAGCTGCGCCGTCGTCCCGCGGACGGCGATGTCGAGGCGCCGACGCTGACCCCGGAAAGCTGGGTGCGTGATCATATCCAGGCGCAGCGCAACCATTTTCCCTATCTGGAGGAGGCGGCGGAGACTTTGGCCGGGGCGATCGGCGATCCGCTTGCAATCGCCGAACCGTTGCGCCGACGGCTCAGGGAGGCGTTCGGAATCGAAGCGCGGGTGGTGCCGCCCGAGCTGCTCGACGGGGCGAGCCAGCATTATGATCTGCACAGGAAGCGCCTGATGCTCTCGGCGCTGCTCAGGGCGGAGAGCCGGACCTTCGCGATCGCCTATCAGCTCGCTCTGATCGAGTTCCGGCCTTTGCTTGAGCGGATGATCGAGGCGGCCGCACCGCCCGACGCGCCGACCCGGCGGCTGCTCCACATGAGCCTCGCAAATTACGCCGCCGGCGCGATCATGATGCCCTATGCGCCCTTCCTGAAGGCGGCGGAGACGCATCGCTATGACATCGACCGCCTCTGCGCGGAATTCGGCGCCAGCGTCGAGCAGGTCGCGCACCGGCTGACCACGCTTGGGCGGAACGGTGCTCGCGGCATTCCGTTCTTCATGTTGCGCGTCGACGCGGCGGGGAACATCTCGAAGCGGTTTGCCGGCGAGAGCTTCCCGTTCAGCCGCTTCGGGGGCACCTGCCCGCGCTGGAACCTGCACAGCGCCTTCCAGACGCCAGGCCGGGTGGTGACGCAGGTGGTCGAGACGCCCGACGGCCAGCGCTACTTCACCATCGGCTGCACCGTCGACCGTTCGGTCCGGCTCGACCCGCGCGAGGACAGTCAGCTCGCCGTGGGCCTCGGCTGCGACGTCCGCCATGCCGGCCGCATCGGCTATGCTGCCGGCCTCGACCTCGCCGCGCCCTACGTCACCCCGATCGGCCCCGCCTGCACCCTGTGCCCCCGCGTCCGCTGCCCCCAGCGCGCCGCCGCGCCCGCGGGGCGGACACTCACGGTGCAGGAGACCCGGAAGACGATCTCGCCTTATCCATTCCTGGGCGGATGAGGTGCCCGCCGGCGCGGGTCATCTCGTGACGAGGCGGCAGATATCCTCCACTGCGGCTGGCGTCGCCGATGCATGGCGCGGCGCCATGATGATCGCCTGTCCCAGATAGGCCCAGTACAGGAAGGCGGCCCGGTCGTTGGCGGTGGCGCGGTCCACGCCGGCCGCGGCCAGCAGCTCCGCGATATAGGCGACGCGGCGATCGTCGACCGAGGCGACGATGGCAGCAATGTCGACATCGGTCGCGGCCCAGGCCCGGATGGCGTCTTCCGCAGCCCAGGGGCTCGTCGCACGATCCATCGCCGGCTTGACGATGAAGGCACCCGTCATCAGCGATCCCAGCCGGTCCGGCTCAGCCTGCTGGGCGTCGATGTCCCGGATGATTCGTTCGGTCGTCCGTTCCCGCCAGCTCTCCAGAAGCTGGGTCCGGAAATCGGCGATGTCCCTGAAGTGCCAGTAGAAGCTGCCCCGGGACACGTTCAGCCCGGCCGCCATTTGACCGATCTTCAGCGCATTCGGGCCGGCTTGTGCCAGCGTCCTCAAGCCGTGATCGACCCAGTCGGCATTGGTCAGGCGATCGCTCATGGAGCGACCATACACAGGTGTATTGACTGCGGCCAATCCCTCCGTCACAAGCGGTCCATACAGGAGTGTATGGACATGGACTGGCGGAACACGGCGCTGATCGCGGCCGGATTGATCGGAAGCGGGGTGGCACTGGTCCATGGCAGGCTGATGCAACGGCTGATGGTGCGGCCGATCAGCGGGCTGATCGCCGCCGACGCGACGATGATCGCGCCGGTCGGCCGACTCGTGCCGCCGCTCTTCCACTTCACCACCTTCAACTGGTTCTTCGGTGGCCTCGCCTTGATCGCGGCCGCATTCTGGCTGTCCGGAGAGGCGCGGCTTGTCGCCGGCCTGCTGATCGGCAGCTCCTATCTCTACGGCGCGCTGCTCAACGGCTGGGCAACGCGCGGGCGTCACCCAGGCTGGATATTGTATGCGATCGCGTCCGGCCTGATCCTGTTCGGTGTCGCCGGGACCGGATCATGAATACCGGCTTTGCCGGGGCGGCCGCCGCGGCCTTCGTCGCGTTTCTCGTCCACTGGCAGGTCGGCGGCCGCCATGCCGCGCGTCCGTTGCTCGCCGCCACCGAGCTTCCCGCCGCTTCGAAATGGCTGAACTATCTGTGCTGGCATATCGCCACGATCCTGCTGCTGGCGATGGCGCTGACTCTGGCAAGCGCTTCGGTGGGATGGATTCATGCCGATGCGGTGCGCCTTCTCGCCGTCATGGCGGCGTCGATCTCGGTGCTGAGCATCGCCGTGACGCTGCGTGCGAAGATCCGGCCGTGGCGATTTCCGTCTTCGTACCTGCTCGCGGCCGTCGCCGCGTTCAGCCTCTGGGGGATCACGGTGGCATGAGCTTCGGCTAGACCCGCCTGGGTACGCCCGCCTGCCCCGGCGCGCATTCGAGCGCGGCGCGATCCCATCGGGCGAGATCGGCCGCCGCGGCATAGGTCGAATCCAGGAAAGCGAGCAGCGCGGCGTCGGGGTCCGGCGCGGTGCGGACCGCTTCATAGTCGAGGATGAACTCGCCCAAGGCCGTGTCGAACCGGGCAGCCTCGGGCGCGGCCTTGGCCGCGGCGAAGCCGTCCGGCGTCGGGTAGGCATAGGAGTAGAAGAACGGGCCGCCCGGCCCGCCGGCGCCGCCGGGCCAGAAGCCGGCGCTCGACACTTCGTGGCTGTAGGCTTCGCGGGTGACGTCGTCGGGGAGGTTGGGAATGCCGCCGGGATGGCGCGGCGCAGGCCGGCCCGAGAAGCGGGTGACGGCGAGATCGAAGCTGCCCCAGAAGAAATGGACCGGGCTGACCTTGCCGAGGAAGGACGAGCGGAACAGCCGGAAGACGCGGTCGGCGGAGATGAGCGCGCCGAGCAGGCGGCGGGCGCTGTCCGGATCGTAGCTGCGCGGGGCTTTGTCCTCGGCGAAGGGGGTGGCGGGAGCGATCTCGTTCGGCGCGGCATGGATCGCGATGTCGTGACCGGCGGCCTCCAGCAGATCGAACACGCGCCGGTGGAAATCGGCAACGCTCATCGAGGCGAGCCGCGCGGTGGCGCGGCCGCTGGCATCCTCATAGACAAGCTGATCGCCGGCGAGATCGAGCGCCAGCGTGAACGTTCCGGTCTCGGCATGGACCGGCTCGGTCGCAAGGCCGCGCGGGCCGACGTGAAGGGTGAGATGCCAGCCATGGTTGCGCCAGGGCAGGACCGCAGTCGGCACCTTGCCGATCACCTGGCTGAACAGATGCAGGGCGGCGATGGTGGGGCCGTCGCGTTCGGCCGACAACGCCGGCCAGCGGGTTTCGGCGTCTGTCATCCGTACCTCCCGGCTCATTCTAGACATCTTCAATCCTTGCCGAAAGTCCTCTAGGGCCGCCGCATATGGCTGATCTCGAACAAATGACCGGGGACTGGCTCGCCCGGATCGGCGCCGCGGGCGATCTTGCCACGCTGGAGACGGAGCGCGTCGCTGCGCTCGGCAAGCAGGGCGTGGTGACGGGCCTGCTCAAGACCCTCGGCGGGATGTCGCCGGAGGAGCGGCAGGCCGAGGGTCCGCGCATCCATGCGTTGCGCGAGGCGGTGACCGCGGCGATCGCCGACCGCAAGGCGGCGCTCGAGGGGGCCGAGCTGGAGCGGCGGCTGGCGACCGAGGGGCTGGATATGACGCTGCCCGTGGGCGGCGCCACCGAGGGCAGCGTCCATCCGGTGAGCCAGGTGATGGACGAGCTCGCCGAAATCTTCGCCGACCTCGGCTTCGCGGTGGCGACCGGGCCGGAGATCGAGGACGACTGGCGCAACTTCACCGCGCTCAACATCCCCGAGAGCCACCCGGCCCGGGCGATGCACGACACCTTCTATTTCGATCGCAAGGATGGCGAGGGGCGCTCGATGCTGCTCCGGACCCACACCTCGCCCGTGCAGATCCGCACAATGCAGTCGCAGGAGCCGCCGATCTACGTGATCGCGCCGGGCCGGACCTACCGTTCGGACAGCGACGCGACGCACACGCCGATGTTCCACCAGGTCGAGGGGCTGGTGATCGATCGGGGGATCACGCTCGGGCACCTGAAATGGACATTGGAGACCTTCCTCAAGGCGTTCTTCGAGCGCGATGACATCGTGCTGCGTCTTCGGCCCTCCTATTTCCCGTTCACCGAGCCTTCGGCGGAGGTCGATGTCGGCTACACGATCCAGAACGGCCGGCGGGTGCTGGGCGGGAGCGATCACTGGATGGAGTTGCTGGGCTCCGGCATGGTCCATCCGCGCGTCATCGCCAATTGCGGGCTCGATCCCGACGAATGGCAGGGCTTCGCCTTCGGTTGCGGCATCGACCGGCTGGCGATGCTGAAATACGGGATGGACGATCTGCGCGCCTTCTTCGACGGCGACCTCAGATGGCTGCGCCACTACGGCTTCCGCGCGCTCGATGTGCCCACGCTCAGCGGGGGAGTGGGGGCATGAAGTTCACTTTGTCCTGGCTCAGGGAGCATCTGGAGACCGATGCGGATCTTCAGACGGTGCTCGACACGCTGACCGCGATCGGGCTCGAGGTCGAAGGCGTCGAGAACCCGGCCGAAAGGCTGGCCGCCTTCCGCGTCGCGAAGGTGCTGACCGCGGCGCCGCATCCGCAGGCGGACAAGTTGCAGGTGCTGACTGTCGATGCGGGCGACGGACCGCTTCAGGTCGTGTGCGGCGCGCCCAATGCGCGTGCCGGGCTGGTTGGCGTGTTCGGGGCGCCGGGCGCAGTGGTGCCGGCCAACGGCATGGTGCTGAAGGTCGCGGCGATCCGCGGCGTGGAATCGAACGGCATGATGTGCTCGACCCGCGAGCTGGAGCTCGGCGAGGATCATGACGGGATCATCGAGCTGGCCGCCGACGCCCCGGTCGGCGTGCGCTTCGCCGATTATGCGGGCCTTGATGACCCGGTGATCGACGTGTCGGTGACGCCCAACCGGCAGGATGCGATGGGCGTGCACGGCATCGCCCGCGACCTTGCCGCGGCGGGGCTGGGGACGTTGAAAACCGTCGAGGTGCCGGACATCGCCGGCACCTGGCCCTGCCCGGTGCCGATCGCGATCGAGGACGACGAGGGCTGCCCCGCCTTCTACGGCCGGGTGGTGCGCGGCGTCAGGAACGGGCCGTCGCCGGAGTGGCTGCAGCAACGGCTGAAGGCGGTCGGTCAGCGGCCGATCAGCGCCCTGGTCGACATGACCAACTATATCTCGCTGAGCTACGGGCGGCCGCTGCACGTCTACGACCTCGCCAAGCTGAAGGGCGGCCTCACCGCCCGGCGCGGGCGCGAAGGCGAGGAGGTGCTGGCGCTCAACGGCAAGGTCTACAGGCTTGACCCTGCGATCACCGTCATCGCCAACGACGAGGGGCCGGACGGGATCGGCGGCATCATGGGCGGCGAGGAGTCGAGCGTCTCCGAGGCGACCACCGACATCTTCATCGAATGCGCTTTCTTTGATCCGGAGCGCATCGCCTTGTCGGGCCAGAAGCTGGCGCTGACTTCGGACGCGCGCAGCCGCTTCGAGCGCGGTGTCGATCCGGCCTTTGTCGAGGCGGGTCTCCAGCTCGCGACGGCGATGGTGCTGGAATTGGCCGGAGGCGATCCGTCGCAAATTGCCCATGCCGGGACGCCGCCGATCCCGGACAAGCGTGTCGAGTACCGGCCGGCGCGTTGCGCCGAGCTGGCCGGTGTCGCGGTGCCCGAGGACCGGCAGGCGCAGATCCTGCAGCGGCTCGGCTTCACCGTTACCCGCGGCGATCCGTGGCGGATCGCGGTGCCGACATGGCGGCGCGACGTGGATGGCGCGGCCGACATCGTCGAGGAGGTGATCCGGATCGAGGGACTGGACAAGGTGCCCTCGACGCCGCTGCCGCGCGCGCCGGGGGTCGCCAGGCCGACCGCGACGCCGGTGCAGATGGTGGAGCGCCGGATGCGGCGGACCGCAGCGGCGCTGGGGCTCAACGAAGCGGTGACCTGGAGCTTCATCTCGCAGGAAGAGGCAGCGCCGTTCGGTGGCTCGGCCTGGGTGCTCGCCAATCCGATCAGCGAGGACATGAAGGCGATGCGGCCCTCGCTTCTGCCGGGCCTGCTTGCGGCGGCGCGCCGCAACCTTGCGCGTGGCGCCGAGGGCGTGAAGCTGTTCGAGATGGGGCGGCGCTATCTGGACGATGCCGAGCATCCGACTGTGGGCATCGTCCTCGCCGGCGCCGAGCCGCGCGACTGGCGTGGCGGCAAGCGCGGCTTCGACGCCTATGACGCCAAGGCGGAGGCGCTGGCCTTGCTCGCCGCGGCCGGCGCGCCGGTCGAAAATCTGCAGGTGCCGGGCGCGGCCTCGGACGTCTATCATCCTGGCCGGTCGGGCATGTTGACCCTGGGACCGAAGACGGTGCTCGCCGAGTTTGGACTGATCCATCCGCGCGTCGCCAGGGCCTTCGATCTCGATGGGCCTGTGGTCGCAGCGGAAGTCTATCTCGATGCGATTCCGTCGAAGCGCGGCGGGCAGGGCCGGATGCGCAGCGCCTATGCGCCTCCGGCGCTGCAGCCGGTGCGGCGCGATTTCGCTTTCCTCGTGCCCGGGGCCCTTGCGGCCGACCAGCTGCTGCGTGCGGTACGTGGCGCCGACAAGACGGCGATCACCGGCGTCAGCCTGTTCGATGTCTTCACCGGCGCCGGCGTGCCGGAGGGGCAGAAGAGCCTCGCCATCGAGGTGGTCCTGCAGCCGACCGAAAAGAGCTTCACCGACGAGGAACTCAGGGCCATTTCCGAACGCATAGTCGCGGCGGCGGCCAAGCTGGGGGCCGGCCTGCGCGGCTGACTACTGGGTCTGCACCAGCTCGTCGGTCACGTTCCAGTGGCCGTCGAGCCACGCGACGACCTCCCGTGCCGCCGGGTGGTCGAAGGCGGTGTAGCGCTCGCGCAGGGAGGTGCGGCGGTCGTCGGTGAAGCGGTCGAGGCCGCGATCCTGCAGGGTGACGATGTCCCTGGCGAGACGCGTGGCGAGCGTGTCGCCAAGCGCGCTGCGCGCCGCACGCTCGAAGGCGGCACCATAATCGTAGCCGTCGCCCTCGCGATAGCTTTCGGCGAGCGTCAAGGCGGGGATACGGCTCAGGAAGGGCTGTGAGGCGGGGTTGATGGCGTGGCCGGCGATCAGGCTGCCGATCGCCGCCGGCCGGCCGGTGAAGGCACGCAGATGCAGGTGCTGCGACATGCGCGCGCCGTCATTGACCGGGTAATTGTCCCAGAGGAACGGCTTGCGTCGCATCTGGCCGGCGACACGGGCGAGGTGGCCGGGCGCGAATTCGCGCGAACAGACCTCCGGCCCGGTCCAGAACATGTCGATCGCTGGGTCGAGCAGCCGGCCCAGCTGTTCGAGATAGAAAGGCGGACGGGCGCCGAAGGCGACGTCGAGGATCGGATCGTCCGAATAATAAGACGGGCACATCAGCACCCGGCGGCAGCCGGTGCGTTCGGCGGCGAAATGAACGATGGCGGCCTGGCGCTCGGCGAGGTCGGGGACGTCGCCGCGCATATCGTCGAACAGGATCGCGAGATCGTCTGGTTTGAGCTGGGCCAGCTCGGCGAGCTTGGCGCCGAGCCGGTCCTGCCAGGTGCGCCCGGGGTGGAGGTGGAGCTCGAACGGACTGAGGCCGATCCCGAAGCGCGCGCCCGCGGCGCGGCAAGTCTCGCGAAAGGTGGCCAGCTCGGCCAGTTTGGGCTCTGGATAGGGCTCCTGCCAGCGGCGGCGCAGGTGAGGGTCGGCCTTGGGCGCGTAAAGATAGAAGCCGTAGCCGTGCGGCCGCAGGAAGCGGACGGCTTCGGTGCGGTCCGCCCAGCCCCAGGGGCGGCCGAAAAAGCCTTCGATGATCCCGAGCTCAGGCGTCACCGGGGGAGCTCCAGCGCGTTGATCGCGGCGTGGACCCGAGTCTCGATCTCGCGGCGCGGCAGCGCCGGCGGGATCGGCGGCAGGAAGCGCATGGTGACCTTGCCGGGGCGCTTCACGAAACTGTTGCGCGGCGACAGGCGGCCGCTGTCCAGTGCGATCGGCGCGACCGGCAGGCCGAGCGCGCGGTACAGGCCGGCAAAGCCCGGCTGGAGCGGCGGTGTCTCACCGACGGGAACGCGCGTGCCTTCGGGGAAGATCAGGATCGGACGCCCTTCGGCGATCGCCGCCTCGGCGGCGCGCATCATCCGGCGCAGTGCCGGGGCACCGGCACTGCGATCGACCGGGATGACGCCATAGCGTCGGACCACCCAGCCCCAGAGCGGGATGGTGGTGAGCTCCTCCTTCAGCACGATCGCCGGCTCGCTGAACATCAGCAGCAGCTCGATCGTCTCGAACATCGACTGGTGCTTGGCGGCGGCGAGAATTGCGCCCGGGGGCGGCGTACCCTCCATGACGGTGCGGATGCCAAGCAGATGGCGGGCGCACCAGCGGTGGAATCGCGCCCACACGTGCGCCCAGCTGCGGATCGCCGGCTGGCCGAACAGGCTGATCGGAAAGGACAGCAGCACCGCGATCACCGTCCAGGCATAGAAGACGAGCGCGAACAGGGTTGAGCGGACGATGTCCATCAGATGCCGATCAGGTCTGCGGCACGGCCGAGGAGATACTTGTTGTACTCGATGAAGATCGCCTCAAAGCTCGGATTGGTCGGCACGGCATCGGGTACGATCCGGATATCGCCGTTGATCCGCTTGCGGAGCTCGTAGCTGGCGCGCGGCATATGAAGGTCGTTGGTGACGAGGCGGAGCGAGCGGTAGCGCCGCCGTTCCATCCAGCGCGCCACCTCGTCGCCGTTGGAGCGGGTGTCGAAGGATTCGCGCCCGAGCGCGATGCAGCAATCGAACAGGCCGGGCTCGACATGATAGGCGGCGGCAAGCTCCTGCGGGCGGACGGTACGGGCGACGCCCGAGATCAGCATGCGCTGGGCGAGGCCACGGCGCAGCACCTCGAAACCGCGCTCCAGCCGGCCGCTGCCGCCGGTCAACACCACCACCGCTTCAGTGCGCTCGTCGCCGGCGGGCCTGGGCAGGGTCACCGTGAAGATCGCGTAGCCGAGCGCATAGATCAGCAGCGCGAAGGAGAAGAGGCGAACGAGAATCCGGATCACAGCAGCCGCCCCAGCGCCCGCAGGATGGTGACGCGGGCGACCAGCATGGCGAGGCCGACGCCGAACAATGGCAGGACGATGAGCACGCCCCAGCCGATGGCCGAGATCGCCGCCGAGCCGAGCAGCTCCGACCCCAGCGCCGCCACCCGGTTGCCGAGCGTGATCAGCACGATGCCGGCGAGGATGAAGCCGATCAGTCCGCCGAACAGCGCATCGAGTGCGATCCGCCGCTGGAAGAGGCGTGCGACCTGCAAGTCGGTCGCCCCCATCAGGTGAAGGATCTCGATCGTTTCGCGATGGGTGTCGAGCGCCGCGCGGGCCGCCAGCACGACGGTGGCCGCGGTCGCGCCGACCATCAGCAGGACGAGGCCCGCGGCCAGCCATTTGAGCGCACCGATCAGGGCGGCGAGCGGCGCCAGCCACTGGGCATTGTCATCCACGCGCGCCGCTGGCGCCGCCGCGGTAACCGCCGCGCGCAGCCGTTCGAGCTGGCCGCGGCCCTCGCCGGTCAGGTCGACATCGATCAGTGCCGGGACGGGAAGATCGGCCTCGATGCCGCCCGCGCCGATCCATGGCTCCAGCAGCGCCGCGATCTCGGCATCGGGGACGATGCGGATGCCGGCGACCCCCGGAACACGCGCGACAGCCTCGGCGGCGGCGTCGGCCTGGGCCTGGCGCGCCTGCGGATTGGCCTCGACGATCTGGATGGTGATCCGCCCGCCGATCTGGTCGGCAAGCCGGGTCGCAGCGCCGGCGAGCCCGAGCCCCGCGGCTGCGGCGAGCACGGTCAGGAACATCATGATCGCGATCACCCAGGGCATCGGCCCTGCCAGCCGTCCCTCCGGAAGCAGCCCGCGCTCTGCCGCGCCGAACTTGCGCACCCCGGCCTTCATGTCCCGCCCTTCATTGATCCACCCGCCTCGGCGGATGCCGGAGCGCCCCGGTGGGATCGGAAACCTGGCCGCGGTCGAGCCGGAGCATCTCCGCCCGCTGGACGCGGGCAAGCAAATGCAGGTCGTGGGTGGCGACGATGACGGTGGTGCCGAGCTTGTTCAGGGAATCGAACAGGTGGAGCAATCTCTGGGCCATGTCGGGATCGACGTTGCCAGTCGGCTCGTCGGCGACCAGCAGCTCGGGGCGGCCGATCACGGCGCGGGCAATGGCGACGCGCTGCTGTTCGCCGCCGGACAGGGTGGCGGGCCGTGCCGAGGCGCGGTCGGCGAGGCCGACCCAGGCGAGCATCTCCTTGACCGGCGTTTCGAGATCGCTCTCCTCGACCCCGGCGATGCGCAGCGGCAGCGCGACATTGTCATAGGCGGAAAGATGCGGGACCAGCCGGAACTCCTGGAAGACGACGCCGATGCGCCGGCGGAAGCCCGGCAGGCGGCCGCGGGGCATGGTGACGATATCCTCGCCGAACAGGCGGATGAGGCCGCGGCTCGGGCGCAGGGCCAGATAGAGCAGCTTCAGCAACGACGTCTTGCCGGCGCCGGACGGCCCGGTGAGAAAGTAGAAACCGCCCTCTTTCAGCGAGAAGCTGAGATCGGACAGCGTCTCGGTGCCCGTGCCATAGCGCAGGCCCACATTCTCGAACTGGACGATCGAACCGCTGCTGCTCAAAGAAAACTCCCGCCGTCCAGCAATGGCACGGGCGCGGGGGCGGCTTCAAGCGCGGCTTGGGTTTCGGGGCGTCCCGAAAATCCGCGCATTTGCTTGCGCGGAGCATCTCCGCCATGCTTAGAGTCGCGTGAAAGTCCAACGGGGGCGCGCCGCATCGATGATCCTGTCCTGCCCGTCCTGCCAGACCCGCTATGTCGTGCCGGACAGCGCGATCGGGCCAACCGGGCGGAAGGTGCGCTGCGCGAACTGCCGGCACAGCTGGTTCCAGGAACCGGCGCCGCTCGACCTCGCTTCGCCGGCTGCGCCCCCCGTTCCGGTTCAGCCCGCGCCGTCTGCGTTGACATCCGAGCCGGCGCCGTGGCCCGAAGCCCCCGCGCCGACGGCCGCGGCGCCCGCGCAGCCGTCGGGCTATGACCATGAGGATGACTCTTATGTGCGGCCGCGGCGCAATCCGGCCAAGCTCTGGACAATCGCCGCGATCCTCGTCGCGGTGCTGCTGGCCGGCGCGACCTTCGCCATCCAGTATTTCGGCCTGCCAGAGATCGGGCAGCAGATCGGCCTTCCGGTTCAATCAAGCGACGCGCTCGGCCTTGATGGCGACGCGGAACGGCGCCGGCTGGCGAGCGGCAACGAGCTGCTTGAGGTGCGCGGCGAGATCGTCAACCGCACCGATCAGGTCCAGCGCGTGCCGCAGATCCGCGCCGAGCTGAAGGATGGGCAGAGCCGCGTCGTCTACACCTGGTCGATCGCGCCGCCGGTCCGCGAACTCCAGCCGCGCGGCCGCGTCGCCTTTACCAGCGCCAATGTCGATGTGCCCCGCGGGGGCTCCACCGTGAGCCTGACCTTCGGCCCGGTTTCCTAGAATCCGAGCGTGAGCCGGATCGCCGCGCCGAGGTCGCGGCCGCCGTCCTGAATATGCCCGGGCTCGCTGCGCAGATAGGCATTCGCAGTGAGATAGCCTGCGCCCGCGAATACGGGCCGGCCGTAGGTGGCCTCGACATCGATCTCCCGACCGGTGGGGGCGAGGCTGTAGCTGTGCAGCGTATAGCCGGGTGTGAGCGTTGCATAGTCATAGGAGACCGGAAGGGTCATCAGATAGCCGCCCGCACGGACCCTGAGCGGTTGCATCACCCGGACCGCGAAGCGGTCACCGGGGCGCAGGGCACCGGTTCGGGAGAGATCGATCGACCATGCATCCGTCGACAGGCGGCCGTCTGCGACGAGGTCGCCAACCGGCATCGCGGTCCAGCCGCGTCGATAGCTTCCGGCGGCCGCCCAGCCCCGGCCGAAATCGTAGCGTACGGACGCGTCAGCGAACCAGCTCGTCCCGCCGCCGGGCGCGAAGGCGAAACGCCCGCCCAGGACTGTCGTTTCCTCTGCCAGGCGGGATATGCCGGCGGACACATGCAACGATCCGAGCTGTCGGTCCGCCGTAACGGCCGAGAGGCTGTAGCGTGGGTCGCGGGCGCCGCGGCGGAGCAGCGGCAGCTCCACCTGTCCGCGCTCGCCGGTCACCGTGAGTGCGAACGGACCAAGATCGTGGCGGGCCCCGATCGCAACACCGCTGCCGGCGAAAAAGCCGGCGCGGCTCATCGGATCCCGGGCGACGAGGAAGGGCGCGTCCGGCCGATCGGCCAGACGCTGCTGGAGTGTGCGGCCGCTTTCCGACAGGCCGAGTGCGAAGGCGGTCGACGCCGCAAGCCGGCTCAGCGCAAGGCCGGCGACGGCGCGCGCGGCGCGCGCGTCGTCATAGGTGAGGCCTGTCTGGGCAAGGCCGGCCTGCGGCTGGCCGAAAAGATTGCGGCGCACGGTCACCGACACTGACGTGGCTCCCGCTGCGGCGTGCCCGGTGGAAAGGTCGCCGAGCAATCCCTGCGCCAGTGGCCGTTCCCGCGGTGCGCGACTCAGCGCCTCGGAGATGTCCACAGCATAGGCCCGGGCGTAGCCGTCGAGCACGACGACGCCGGCAATCCGCGCGCCGGCATCGCCCATCGTGCCCGACGCCTCCCCACCCGCGAGAGTCTCGACCGGCAGGCTGGTGCCGGCGACGCTCATCTGACCCTGCGGCGCGAATGCCCGGCCGATGTTGAGGATGCCGCTGCCATAGACGGCGTCGCGGCCGGGGTCGCCTGCGTCGTCGGCGGTGTTGAGCAACAGCTGCACGATCTGGGCGCCGGTGAGGTTCGGAAAGGCGCTGGCGAGCAGGGCGGCGGCTCCGCTGATCACCGGCGCCGAGAAGGAGGTTCCCGACCACTGGGTCTGCTGGCCGTTCTCGTCGATCGTGCGGACGCCGACGCCCAGCGCGACCAGGTAGGCGGCGGCCGCGTTCCCCGCCCGGTTCGAGAAGCCGGCCATGTCACGCGCGCTGTTCATGGCGCCGGCAATGATCACCCGGCCGCCCGCCGCCTGCGATGTCGCGATCGCGAAGGCGCTCGGATCGGCGGCGCTCTCGTTGCCGGCCGAGACGACGATCACCATGCCGGCCGCAGCGGCGCGCGCGATCGCGGTGAGCAGCCCGCCGCTGGCGCCTTCGCCGCCCAGCGAGATGTTGACCACGCGCGCGCCATTGATTCGGGCGATGTCGAGCGCGCGGGCAATGTCCGCGTCCCTGTGGCTGCACCCGTCGTCGTCGCAGTCGTTCGGATTCGCCGTGTTGAGCGAAAGGATCGTTGCCTCGAACGCGACTCCCTCGGTTCCCGCGCCGTTACGCGCGGCGGCGAGGACTCCGGACACGGCGGTGCCGTGGCCCTCCTGGTCGGTCACGCCACGATTGGCGGCGATGTCGGCACTCGCCGGGTGGATCCGGCCTGCAAATTCGGCGAGGTTCGGATTGATGCCGCTGTCGATGACGCCGACGGTAACCCCCTGGCCGCGGCCGCCGGCGGTCCATCCGGCAATCGCACCGGAGGAAACCGCCGCATTCGATCGCCGATACTCCGCATCGTCGAAGTTGGTTGATGGCGGGGGAGGTGGCGGCGGAGGCGGGGGTGGTGGAGGCGGCGGAGGTGGTGCCGCCGGAGTCGGCTGCGGGCCGCCGCCGCCCGTGCTGCCGCCGCCGCAGCCTGACACGGCGAGCGCGACCACGCACACCGACAGAATCCATCTGCCTCTTGCCGTCTCCAACCTCACCCGACACCTACAAGGCTGAAAAACAAAGTCTTTTACCGCACCCTGAATGACACGAAAAGCTTTCATTTTGTTGAAGACCGAAGCTGGGCTAGGGCCGGCGCCATGATTCCCGCTTTGGCCCATGTCGAGAACTGGATTTTCGATCTCGACAACAGCCTCTATCCGGCCTCCTGCGATCTCTTCGCTCTGGTCGACGAGCGGATCGGGCAATATGTGCAGCGGCTGCTTGGGCTCGGCCCGGTCGAAGCGCGGCGGGTACAGAAGGGCTTCTTCGCGACCCATGGCACGACCCTCGCGGGCCTTATGGAGACGCGCGGGATCGATCCGCACGACTTCCTCGACTTCGTCCATGACATCGACATGGCGCGCGTCGTCGCCGATCCCGGTCTGGTCGCGGCGCTAGACCGGCTGCCGGGGCGCAAGTTCGTCTTTACCAATGCCGACGAGAGCTATGCGCGGCGCGTGCTCGACAAGATCGGCCTCGCCAATGCCTTCGACGGGTTTCACGATATCCACACGATGGGCTACGTGCCCAAGCCCAATCCGTCGGCCTATGCGCTCATCTGCGACCGGCATGACATCGATCCGGCCGGGGCGCTGTTCGCCGACGACATGGCGCGCAATCTCGCACCGGCCAAGGCCATCGGCATGGCGACGCTCTGGGTCGACAACGGATCGGAGCAGGCCGGCGGGATCGCGGCGCCCGGCTATATCGACCATCGCACCGGCGACATCGCGGCCTGGCTGCACGAGATATTGGGGGAGACAGTGGCATGACGCTTCAGCAGGTCATCGAGGACGCGTGGGAACGGCGCGACGCGATCGGCGCGGCCGACACCGAGGTCGCAGAGGCGGTCGCCGGGGCAGTCCGGCTGCTCGACAGCGGCGCCGCGCGCGTGGCCGAGAAGGGCGAAGGTGGCTGGACCGTCAACCAGTGGCTCAAGAAGGCGGTGTTGCTCTCCTTCCGCCTGAACCCGATGGAAGCGATCTCCGGCGGCCCGGGCGGCGCGGTCTGGTGGGACAAGGTGCCCTCCAAGTTCCTCGGCTGGACGAGCACCGATTTCGAGGCGGCGGGTTTCCGCGCGGTGCCGGGCGCGATCGCGCGGCGCGGCGCCTTTATCGCCAGGGGTGCGGTGTTGATGCCGAGCTTCGTCAATATCGGCGCCCATGTCGGCGAGGGGACGATGGTCGACACCTGGGCGACCGTCGGCAGCTGCGCGCAGATCGGCCGCAATGTCCACATTTCGGGCGGCACCGGCATCGGCGGTGTGCTCGAGCCGCTCCAGGCCGGGCCGGTGATCATCGAGGACGATTGCTTCATCGGCGCGCGCTCCGAAGTGGCCGAGGGCGTCGTCGTCGAGCAGGGTGCGGTGCTGTCGATGGGCGTGTTCATCGGCGCCTCGACCAAGATCGTCGACCGCGCGACCGGCGAGGTGTTCATCGGCCGTGTGCCGAGCTATTCGGTGGTCGTACCCGGCAGCCTGCCCGGCAAGGACGGCGGCCCGAGCCTCGCCTGCGCGGTGATCGTGAAGCGGGTCGATGCGCAGACCCGCTCCAAGACCGGGATCAACGAGCTGCTCAGGGACTAGCCATTGATAAGCCGGTTTGATCAGTTCGGCCGCAACTTTCGTGACGCAGCAGGCCACGGGCGCTCTATCTCGGCGATATGGCGAGCCAACCGGCCAGTATGAACGGCAAGGACTGGACGATCCTGCTCGTCCTCTCGGTGATCTGGGGCGGCGCCTTCTTCTTCATCGAGGTCGCGGTCGAGACGATGGCGCCGTTCAGCTTTGTCCTCGTCCGGGTTGTGCTCGCGGCCGCGGTGCTGTGGGGCGTGCTGCTCGCCCGGCGCGAGCGGCTGCCGCTGCCGCAGGGGGCGGTGATGGCCTTCCTGATCCTTGCCTTGCTCAACAATGTGGTGCCGTTCCTCCTCTTTGCCTGGGCGCAGAAGACGATCACCGGCGGGCTCGGCTCGATCCTCAACGCGACGACGCCGATCTGGGGGGTGCTCGTCGCCCATATCGCGACGTCCGACGAGAAGGCGACGCCGGGCAAGATTGTCGGCGTGATCCTCGGCTTCGGCGGGGTCGCCGTGCTGATCGGGCCGAGCTTGCTCGGACAGATCGGCACCGGCGCCCTTGCCCAGCTCGCCTGTCTCGGCGCGACGCTGTGCTACGCGCTGGCCGGCGTCCATGCGCGCCGCTTCCGGCCGATGGGGATCGCGCCGGTCTCGGTCGCGACCGGCCAGCTCACCGCCAGTGCGATCGTGATGCTGCCGCTGGTGCTCCTGTTCGAGCCGCCCTGGACCACGCCGGCTCCCGCGCCGGAGGCCTGGGCGGCGGTTGTCGGCCTGGCGATCTTCGGGACCAGCCTCGCCTACATCCTCTATTTCCGCCTGGTGGCCTCGGCGGGGGCGACCAACTCGCTGCTCGTCACCTTCCTGATCCCGATCAGCGCGATCCTGTTCGGCGCCCTGTTGCTCGGTGAGCGGCTGGAACCCCGCCAGTTCGCCGGCATGGCGCTGATCGGGCTCGGGCTGGCCGCGATCGACGGGCGGTTGCTGCGGCTGGCGCGTCGCGGGGGGCCTGCAGCGGCCTGAGCTATCCCGCGTCGGCCTCGTCGATCAGGCGGGTCGTACGTTCGTCGCCCCATTCGGCCATGCCGGTCATCCGCCAGACCTCCTTGCCCTCGGCATCGTAGAGAATAGTGGTGGGGAGGGTGTCGACCCTGAGGCCCATCATGAAGTCGAGGCGCGGGTCGAGATAGGGCTGGAGCGCGGCGAAATTGCGCTGGGCGAAAAAGTCGGTGACCTTCCGGCGGCCGTCCATGTCCTGGCTGATCGCGACCACCTGGACATCGTCGCCTTCGCGCGCCGCGAGTGCGTCGAGCGCCGGCATTTCGACGACGCAGGGGCCGCACCAGGTGGCCCACAGGTTCACCAGCACCGGCTTGCCGCGAAAGGCGGCCATCGTGGTCGGCCTGCCTTGCGGGTCCTCGAACGTGATCGCAGGTGCTGCCGTTCCCGCAAGGGAGCGGTCGAGCCGGCCGGTCGGGTAGCGCTGCCCGGCGGGCGCGGCGACGTTGCCGGGCGCGGCAGGCGCCGCCGCGGCGGTCTCGTTGCCTTGCGGGGCGGGGGCGTTTTGCCTATCGCATCCGGCCAGGACAAGGCCCACCGTCAGGGCCGGGAGAAGGGCGATTACCGACCGGAAAGATATTGGCCGCAAGGATCAGGACTCCAACAGCATGTGGGGCGGGCGGTTCGCCGAAGGCCCTTCGGCGATCATGCGCGAGATAAATGCCTCGATCGGCTTCGACAAGCGATTGTGGCGGCAGGACATCGCCGCCAGCAAGGTTCACGTCGCCATGCTCGCCGCGCAGGGGATCGTTTCCCAGGAGGATGCCGACGCGATCGAGGAGGGGCTCGACCGGGTTGCCGACGAATATGAGGCGGACGGCGTGCCCGAGGATGCGGCGCTCGAGGACATCCACATGCATGTCGAAAGCCGGCTCGCCGAACTGATCGGGCCGTCGGCCGGACGGTTGCACACGGCGCGCTCGCGCAATGATCAGGTTGCGACCGACTTCCGTCTGTGGGTGCGCGACGCGATCGACAGCGCGCTGGCCGGGATCGCCGCGCTGCAGCGCGCGCTCGTCGCACGGGCCGAGGAACAGGCCGGCACCGTGATGCCGGGCTTCACTCATCTCCAGTCCGCCCAACCAGTGACCCTGGGCCACCATCTGATGGCCTATTACGAGATGTTGCGGCGCGATGCCTCGCGCTTTGCCGACGCGCGGGCGCGGATGAACCAGTGTCCGCTGGGGTCGGCGGCGCTCGCTGGCACCTCCTTCCCGATCGACCGCAAGGCGACCGCGGCCGCCCTGGGCTTCGACCGGCCGACTGCCAACTCGCTCGATGCAGTTTCGGACCGCGATTTCGCGCTCGATTACCTGATGTCGGCCGCCCAGTGTGCGCTGCACCTGTCGCGCCTCGCCGAGGAGTTCGTGCTTTGGGCGAGCCAGCCGTTCGGCTTCATCGCGCTTTCGGACAGCTTCTCGACCGGCTCGTCGATCATGCCGCAGAAGCGCAATCCGGACGCCGCCGAACTGGTGCGCGGTCACAGCGGGCGGATTATGGGGACCTTGGTCGCGCTGTCGACGACGATGAAGGGCCTGCCGCTCGCCTATTCCAAGGACATGCAGGACGACAAGGAGCCGGTGTTCGAGGCACACGATCTGCTGACCCTCTCGCTTGCGGCGATGGCGGGGATGGTCGAGACCGTGACCTTCCGGACCGAGCGGATGCGCTCGCTCGCCGAATCCGGTCATGCCACCGCGACCGACCTCGCCGACTGGCTGGTGCGCGCGGCCGGCGTTCCGTTCCGCGAGGCCCATCACATCACCGGACGAGCGGTGCGGCTCGCCGACGAGGCAGGGGTGCCGCTCTGGGCATTGCCGCTCGATGCGCTCAAGGCCGTGGACGAGCGACTCACGGCGGACGTGTTCGGCGTGCTGTCGCTCGATGCGTCGGTGAACAGCCGGACCAGCTTCGGCGGCACCGCACCCGCCAACGTCAAGGCGCGGGTGGCGGAGGCGAAGAAGGCCCTGGGAGTGACGGAATGAAGCGGGCCCTTCTCATCCTTCTGCCGGCGCTCGCGGCCGGCTGCGGCCTGCGTGAGCCCCTCCAGCCTGTCGAAGGGCGGCCGGCGCCGCCCGCGCCAGCGGCGATGGACCGGCCGCTCACCACCGACGAGATGCTGAGCCCGCCGGTGATCACCCGGCCCGAGCGGGTCGACGAGCTGCTTCGCCGGTCCGAGGAGCGCGCCGACGACCGGTTCGACCTGCCCCCGCCCGAGGTGCCCGCCGGCACCATCCCCGTTCCTGAAGACGAAGAGGGCCCCCAATGAAGCCCGTCCGCAAGGCCGTCTTTCCGGTCGCCGGCCTCGGCACCCGTATCCTTCCCGCCACCAAGGCGATCCCGAAGGAGATGCTGACGATCGTCGACACCCCGCTCATCCAGTATGCGGTCGAGGAGGCGCGCGAGGCGGGGATCGAGCAGTTCATCTTCGTCAATGGTCGCGGCAAGGGCGCGCTCGAGGATCATTTCGACGTCGGCTACGAGCTTGAGGCGACGATGACGGCGCGCGGCAAGAGTCTGGCGCCGCTCGATGGCACGCGTTTCCCGCCGGGCGCAGTCACCTCGGTGCGGCAGCAGTCGCCGCTGGGCCTCGGCCATGCCGTCTGGTGCGCCCGCGACATCGTCGGCGACGAGCCGTTCGCGGTGTTGCTGCCTGACGATCTGATGGTGGGCCGGCCGGGCTGTCTCGCCCAGATGGTTGAGGCCTATAACAAGGTCGGCGGGAACGTCGTCTGCGCTCAGGATGTGCCGCGCGAACGGACCGCGAGCTATGGCATCGTCACGCCCGGCGCACAGAACGGCACCCTGACGGAGGTCAGAGGGCTGGTCGAGAAGCCGAAGCCCGAGGACGCGCCGTCGACGCTCGGCGTGGTGGGGCGCTACATCCTCCAGCCGGAGATCATGGGCGTGCTCGAGACGATCGGCAAAGGCGCCGGCGGCGAGATCCAGCTCACCGACGGCATGGCCGCCCTGATCGGCCGGCAGCCATTCCATGCGGTCACCTTCCGGGGCGACCGGCATGATTGCGGCGACGCCAGGGGCTTCGTCATCGCCAACCTCGCGCTCGCGCTGGCGCGAGACGATGTCGGACCAGCGGTCCGCGCCTACCTGGAAGGCGCGGCCTGATGGAAGGGGCGGTCGTCGTCGGCGACGGGCCGCCGAAACGGCTCGCCCTCGACGAAGCCGCCGTCTATGCGGGGCCCGGCTTTCTCTGGGTTCATTTCGAAGGAAAGGACGAGGCGGATCTCGCGCGCCTCAAGACCCAGACGGACATTCCCCATGTCGCGGCGGGTGCGCTCATCGCAACCGAGACGCGGCCGCGCTGCGACGCGATCGACGATGGCGCGATCATCAACCTGCGCGGCCCCGGCGAGTGCGATCCGCTGGATTCGGACCGGCTGGTCTCGATCCGGCTCTGGGTGACCCACAACAAGGTCACGTCGCTCAGCCGGCGCACGCTCAGCGCGACGAACGTGGTCCTCGCCAAGATGGAGGCGGGGCATATCCGCGATTCCGGTGATCTCGTCGCTGCCTATGCCTGGGCGATCAGCACCGAGCTCGACCCGCAGGTTGCCGGTCTCGGCGACACGCTCGACGAGGTGGAGAGCGATCTCGAATCGAGCCAGCTTTACACGCTGCGCCGCACGATCACCGCGGTGCGCTCCGACGCGATCGGCTTCCGCCGTTTCGTGGCGCCCGACCGCGACGCGCTGCGCACCCTTGCGACGCTGGATTTCGACTGGCTGGCCCAGGACGACCGGCTGCACATCGTCGAGGCCGCCGACCGTTTCGCCCGAATGGCCGAGGAACTGGAATCGGTGCGCGAGCGCGCCGCCCTGCTTCACGAGCAGATCACGGATTTGCGCGCCGAGCAGATCGACAATCGCGCGCTCTACATCTCGATCGTCGCCTTCATCTTCCTGCCGCTGACCTTCATCACCGGCCTGTTCGGCATGAACGTGCAGGGCATCCCCTACGCGACCCACCCGTCGGCCTTCTGGGTCATGGTGGCGTTCTGCGTGGCGATCGGCGTCGGCGTGTTCGGCTGGTTCTACTGGCGCCACTGGATCAACCGGTGAGCGCCGCGGAGGCTCAGGCCTCCAGCTCGATGTCCCAGTAGAGATAATCCCGCCAGCTGTCGTGGAGATAACCGGGCGGGAAGGAGCGGCCATGCTCCTGCAACTGCCAGCTGGTCGGCCGGAACGGATAGCGGTGGATGTGCATATGCGCCTCGCGCGGCGTCCGCCCGCCCTTTCTGAGGTTGCAGGGCGCGCAGGCGGTGGTGACATTCTCCCAGGTCGTGCGTCCGCCCTGGGCGCGGGGCACGACATGATCGAAGGTGAGCTCGTGCAGGCCGCCGCAATACTGGCAGGAGAAGCGGTCGCGCAGGAACAGGTTGAACCGGGTAAAGGCGGGATATTCGCTCGGCCGCACATATTGCCGGAGCGCGATCACGCTCGGCAGGCTCATCTCGAACGTCGGGCTGTGCACCTTGCGCTGATACTGGGCGACGATGTCAACGCGCTCGAGGAACACCGCCTTGACCGCAGTCTGCCACGGCCACAGGCTCAGCGGATAGTAGCTCAGCGGGGTGTAGTCCGCGTTGAGGACGAGCGCGGGGCAGCTTTCGGGGTGGCGGAGAATATCGGGGTGGTACACGTGCAAAAGGCTCCCGTTTCGCGGAGATACTCCCGAAACGCCGCCCCCGATACCGTCGCACCCAGAAACGAGGGAGAAAGCGGTCGGTCCGGCCGTCTTCTCCTGTCCGCCCCGCCCATGGCTGGTGGACGTGACGCCCTGATGACACCATAGGTTGAGACTCACGGTCAAGCGCGGATTTTTACGAAGCCATGCATCCCGTCACCCGTTTCGCACCTTCGCCGACCGGCCGGCTCCACCTTGGGCACGCCGTATCGGCGCTGATGGCACATGATTTCGCCCGGGAACGCGATGGGGCCTTCCTGCTCAGGATAGAGGATATCGATCCAGGCCGTTCGCGTACCGAATATGTCGATGCGATCCTGGAGGACCTCATCTGGCTCGGCTTGGAATGGGACGGAGAGATGATCTACCAGTCAGAGCGGCTGGGGCTCTATGCGGAGGCGCTGGAGCGGCTGAAGGGGGAGGGGCTGGCCTATCCCTGCTTCTGCACCCGTGCCGACATTGCCGCGAGCGTGGCGGCGCCGCATGGCCCCGACGGGCCGGTCTATCCGGGGACGTGCCGGGGCCTTGCCCACACCGATTTATCGCGGCCTCATGCCTGGCGGCTCGATATGGCGGCGGCGGCGGCGCAAGCAGGCCCGCTGACATGGCGCGATCATGATGCCGAAGTCACGGCGGCGCCGGAGGCGTTCGGCGATGTGGTGCTGGCGCGCAAGGACGCGCCGGCGAGCTATCATCTCGCGGTCACAGTGGACGATGCGTCGCAGGGCGTGACCGAGATCGTGCGCGGGCGGGATCTGTTCGCCTCGACCCATGTGCACCGCCTCCTACAAGTGCTGCTGGGCCTGCCGACGCCACACTATCACCACCACGGCCTGCTGGCCGGCGCGGACGGGGTGCGCCTCGCCAAGCGCCATGGCGCGCCGACCATTGTGAGCTTCCGCGAAGCCGGGGCCGATCCGGCCGCGCTGGCGGCGGCGATGCGCCGCGGGGAATATCCCGCTGGATATTCGCTGGCGGAGGCCTAGATAGGCGCCATGACCTGGCTCCTGGTGATCCTGCTCGTTCTCGCCGCCGGCGCGACCCTGTTCGTCCTGGTCAAGGGCGTCATCAACATGGCGCAGCAGAAGGACCTGACCGGCCAGCGCTCGCAGGAGCTGATGCGCAAGCGCGTCCTCTTCCAGGCGATCGCCATCCTGATCGCGGTCGTGCTGCTGCTCGTCGCGGGCGGCGGCGGCCGCTAGGCCCCGTGGTCAGGCTCAACAAGATCTACACCCGCACCGGCGACGCCGGCGAGACCGGCCTCGTCGACGGCTCGCGCATCTCCAAGGCGAACGCGCGCATGGCGGCGATTGGCGATGTCGACGAGGCGAACAGCGCGGTCGGCGTGGCCCTGCTCCATCTCGACGGGACGGCAGCGGCAATGCTCGCGCGCATCCAGAACGAACTGTTCGACCTCGGCGCCGATCTCGCGACGCCCGGCGCGGACTTCGCGCCGACCGACATGACGCTCCGGATCGTCGCGGCGCAGGTCGACCGGCTGGAGCGCGAGATCGACCGGATGAACGAGGATCTGGCGCCGCTGCGCAGCTTCATCCTGCCCGGCGGCGGCTCTGCGGCCCATCTTCACCTGGCGCGGGCCATCGTCCGTCGCGCCGAGCGTGCGGCCGTGGCGGTCGATGACCGGCTCAATCCGCTGGCGCTCACCTATCTCAACCGCCTGTCGGACCATTTGTTCGTGCTGGCGCGTTGGGTGGCGCGAGACCATGGCGGGGACATCCTCTGGCAGCCGGGCGCGACACGCGACGACGCGTAGATTGTTCTTGTTTTGTACCATTCATTGCGGTAGCTGAGGTCCGCCCGACGACGGGAGACGAAGGATGGCGACGCAGGCCCGGCCGGACACGAGCGACAGCCTCGCATCGCGCTACGCTGCCGTGCGGCGGCTCAGCCTCGATATTGCGGCCCCGCTTTCGGATGCCGACGCAACGATCCAGCCGATGCCGGACGCGTCGCCGGCCAAATGGCATCTCGCGCACACCACCTGGTTCTTCGAGACCTTCCTGCTGCGTGATCATGTGCCGGGCTACCACGCCCACGATCCGCGCTGGGCCTTCCTGTTCAACTCCTACTACGAAACCGAAGGCGAACGACACGCGCGCCCGCGGCGCGGCATGCTGAGCCGGCCGTCGCTCGACGAGGTGCGCGCCTATCGCGTGGCGGTGGATGGGGCGATGGTGGCGGCGCTGCCGGGGCTTTCGTCGGAGGCTCTGGCGCTGGTCGAGCTCGGGCTCAACCACGAGCAACAGCATCAGGAGCTGATGCTCATGGATCTGACCGCCGCGATGGCGGAGAATCCGCTGAAGCCGGCGCTATGGCAGGCGGCACACTGGCGACCGCGGCCGGACTATGACGCCCCGCAGATGGTCGAAATGGCGGGCGGTCTGGTCGAGGTCGGCCATGACGGCACCAGCTTCGCCTTCGACGCCGAGACGCCGCGGCACCAGCATATGCTGCGCCCCTATCAGATCGCCGACCGGCCGGTGCTCGTACGGGAGTGGCTGCGCTTCATGGGCGACGGAGGTTATGCCGATCCGTTGCTCTGGCTCTCCGATGGCTGGGCCTGGGCGCAGGCTGGCGGGATCGAGGCGCCGCTCTACTGGGAACCAGGCGAGAGTGGCTGGCAGCGCTTCGGACTGGACGGCGTGCAACCTGTCAATCCGGCCGAACCGGTCTGCCACATCAGCTATTATGAGGCGGACGCCTACGCACGCTGGGCCGGAGCACGGCTGCCGACCGAGCAGGAATGGGAGCACGCAGCGCGGATGAGCGATCCCGATGCCGGCGATCTGCTCGATGCCGCCGGGCCGGTGCGACCGAAGCCACCGCTCGACCCATCGCGCGTCGAGAGGTTTTTCGGCGGCGTGTGGGAGTGGACGGCGAGCGCCTTCCTCCCCTATCCGGGCTTCGCACCGGCCGGGGGGGCGGTCGGCGAATATAACGGCAAGTTCATGAGCGGACAGATGGTACTGCGCGGCGGCTCGTTCGGTACCCCGCGCGGCCATGTGCGCGCCAGCTACCGCAACTTCTTCTACCCCCATCAGCGCTGGATGTTCTCCGGCCTCAGGCTCGCAAAGGATCTTTGACGTGGACGCCATCGCCACCCGGCCGCGGGTCGACCCGGCCTTTCGCGCCGACGTGCTCGCGGGCCTTGCTGCGCCGACCCCGGCGGTGCCGGCGCGCTGGTTCTACGACCATCGCGGTTCCGAGCTGTTCGAGGCGATCACCGAGCTGCCGGAATATTATCCGACGCGGACCGAGATGGGGCTGCTGCAGCGGCACAGCAGCGAGTTCGCCGCCCTGCTCGGCCGCGGCGAGGCGGTGGTGGAGTTCGGCTCCGGCTCCTCGACCAAGACGCCGATCCTGCTGCGCGCGGTGCGTCCCGGCGCCTATGTGCCGATCGACATCAGTGGTGATTTCCTGCGCGAATCCGCGACGGCGCTCCAGAGGGAGTTTCCGGATCTCCCGATTCATCCCGTCGAGGCGGATTTCATGCAGCCGATCACCTTGCCTGCCGAGGTAACGTGGATGGCGAAGCTCGGCTTCTTCCCCGGCTCGACCATCGGCAACCTCGTCGCGCGCACGGCCGTCGATCTCCTGCGTGCGATGAAGGAGACGCTGGGCGAAGGCGCGCGCCTGCTGATCGGCATGGACCGGATCAAGGACGTCGACGTGCTGCTGAGCGCCTATGACGATGCGGCCGGCGTTACCGCCGCGTTCAATCTCAACCTGCTCCACCGGATCAATGCGGAGCTCGACGGCGACATCCCCGTCGACGCCTTCCGCCACCGCGCGATCTGGAACGATCCCCTGAGCCGGATCGAGATGCATCTGGAGGCGGTGCGCGACGTGAGCTTTACGGTCTCCGGCACGCGCTTCTCGTTCCGCAAGGGCGCGACGATCCACACCGAGAACAGTCACAAATACGGTCACCGCGACAGCCGCATCCTGCTGCGCGCCGCCGGCTGGGGTGTGGTGCAGGAGTGGACGGACGAGCAGGAATGGTTCTCGGTCCTTCTCGCCGAAGCCGAGCCGCCGAGGTTCGCGCCCTAGAGATCGGGTTGTTGTCGTCATCCCAGCGAAAGCTGGAATCTTACTTCTGCCCGCGCTGAAAAAGAAAAGGGATTCCGGCTTGCGCTGGAATCATGGCGGGATGTGCGGCTCACTGCCCAACGACGCGGGTTCGCCAGACCGTGATGTAGTCGCGCGCGCCGCGGCATTCGCCCATGCTTGACTGGCGCAACAGCCGGAAACGCTGGCCGTCCCAGCCGTAGAGCGAGCGCGTGCCGCAATCGCCGACGCCCCGGCCCAGCGACAGCTCGCTGATCGTCCTCGCGCCCGAATCCCACTCGGCGTTGACGAGTTCGGCGCGACCTCCGTCGGTCTGCGCCCATTGCGCGTCGAACAGGGCGGGCGCGATTTCGGCGCGCCCGTCCCGCCCGGCACTCGCCACGAACGGCATCCAGGTCACGTTGTAGGCGCCGCTGCCGCAGGCGAGCAGGATCAGCGTCTTGCCCTCATCCAGCGGTACGGCGCTATATTCGTCCGGCCCTCCCACATCGCCGATCGTGCAGCCGATGTCGCGCCGCAGCAGCGCAATGCGTTCGTCGTCTACTGTCGGCGCGTCGCCGCGCGGGAATGGCGCCAGCCGCACCTCCGGCACCATCGGTGGCGCCGGCACGGCGGAGGCAGGTCGACTGCCGGGGCGGACCAGCGCGGTTACCGTCCCTGTTCGCAGCTGCGCCTCATCCATCGCCAGCAGCGCGGCCGAGGCGCCGGCGAGCGAGACACGACCGAGATCGCGTCCATCCGCCGCCGTCATGCTTATCTGGGTGGCCGAGCGCAGGGCGGCGAGCAGCGCCGGCGCATCGGCCGGATGGACGATCGTGCAGTCCGGCCCCTCGATGATCCGCACCGGCATCGGTCGCCCGTCGGCACTGATCCGCGCGCCGCAGAGATCCTCATTATCGTAGCGATAGAAGGACAAGACCGGTTCGGCATCGCCCGCCGGCGCGCGGCGGATGCTGAGCGTGCGGCCGTCCGGCACGTTCTCGGGGAGCAATGACACCGCCTGGCAGTAGCGGCCGTTGTCGCAGCCGATGGTCCAGTCCTGAAAGGCGCGCAGCTCGGCCGGCTGTGGCGCCGCGGCCTGAAGGGCGAGGGCAATAGGGATCATGGCGCCAGCGTATCCTTCGCCGACCTCGAACGAAAGCGTCCGGCCGCCGCCATTGCCCGCTTTCGCCACGTCGCCTACATGCTTGACGCGATTTCGAGCGGGAGACCCTGATGCTGTTGGCCGTGTTCGGTGTTTTTGATCTGTTGCTGCGGGTGGCGATGTACATCATCATTGCCCAGGCGATCCTGTCATGGCTCGTCGCCTTCAACGTGATCAATACCTACAACGATTTCGTGCGCTCCTTCCTCGGCGCGCTCGACCGGATAACCGCCCCGCTCTACCGGCCGATCCGCAAGATCCTGCCCGATTTCGGCGGGCTGGATTTCTCCCCGATGGTCGTGCTGCTCCTGATCTATGTGCTGCGCATCCTGCTCGCCGGTGTCGCCACCGATGTCGCAATGGCCGGTTGAGCGGATGACGGCAGCGGTCATCGACGGCAAGGCCTTCGCCGAAAGCCTTCGCGCCCGCGTCGGCACGGCGGCGGCAGCCTTCGTGGCCCGCGCCGGCCGCAAGCCGGGTCTCGCTGTCGTGCTGGTCGGCGAGGATCCTGCGAGCCAGGTCTATGTCCGCTCCAAGGGCAAGGCGACCGCGGCGGCGGGGATGGAAAGTTTCGAACATCGCCTGCCTGTGGAGACTGGCCAGGCCGATCTCCTCGCGTTGGTCGCACGGCTCAACGCCGACGCAGCGGTCGACGGCATTCTCGTCCAGCTGCCGCTGCCGCAGCAGATTGACGAGAAGGCGGTGATCGACGCGATCGACCCGGCCAAGGATGTCGACGGCTTCCATGTCGTCAACGCCGGCCGGCTCGCCGTCGGCGAAGAGGCGCTCGTGCCGTGCACACCGCTCGGCTGCCTGATGCTCCTCAAGGACCGGCTCGGCGACCTGTCCGGCCTTGAGGCGGTCGTGGTCGGCCGCTCCAACATCGTCGGCAAGCCGATGGCGCAGCTGCTGCTGCGCGAGAGCTGCACGGTCACGATCGCGCACAGCCGGACGCGCGATCTGCCGGCGGTCGTCCGTCGCGCCGACATCGTCGTTGCCGCCGTCGGCCGGCCCGAGATGGTGACCGGCGACTGGCTGAAACCCGGGGCGACGGTGATCGACGTCGGCATCAATCGCGTGCCCGCCGCCGAGGCCGGCAAGACCCGGCTCGTCGGCGATGTCGACTTTGCCGCCGCCGCCGAGGTCGCCGGCGCGATCACGCCGGTGCCGGGCGGGGTCGGGCCGATGACGATCGCCGTCCTGCTCCGCAACACCCTTGTGGCCGCTCATGCCCGCGCCGGCCTGCCGGCGCCTGAGGGGCTGTGAGCGAGCTCTTCGTCTCGGCCTTCGTCACCTTCCTGGTGGTGATCGATCCGCCGGGCTGCGCGCCGATCTTTGCCAGTCTGACTGCCGGCGCAACGCCCGAGCATCGCCGGTCGATGGCGATTCGCTCCATCCTGGTCGCGACCGGCATCCTGCTTTTCTTCGCCGTGCTCGGCGAGGATCTGCTGCGCGCTCTCGGCATCTCGCTCTCGGCCTTCCGCATTGCGGGCGGGATCATGCTGTTCCTGATCGCGCTCGAAATGGTGTTCGAGAAGCGCACCGAGCGGCGCGAGCATCGCGCCGAAGAGGTGAGCGCGGCCAAGGTCGAGGACGTGTCGGTCTTCCCGATGGCCATCCCGATGATCGCCGGGCCCGGCTCGATCGCTTCGGTGATGCTGCTGACCGCGCGCGGCAACGGGCTGCAGGAATCGCTGATCGTGCTCGCCGCCCTCGGCGCGACGCTGGCCCTGACCCTGCTCGCCTTGCTCCTGTCCGGGCCGCTGATGCGGCTGCTCGGTCACAAGATGGAGGCGATGATCACCCGCCTGCTCGGCGTGATCCTCGCCGCGCTCGCCGCCCAGTTCGTGATCGACGGAATCGAGCGCAGCTTCAGCTGACGACCCGCCACATCCGATAGGGTGATCCGGCGGGAAGCGGGATCGCCTCGAGCCAGTCCGGCACCCGACCCCGGGCAAGCTGCGCGTAGAAGCCTTCCGGCGCCTCGGAACGGTAGATGGTCGATTCTGACATGTTCGGGCAGATCAGCACATAGGCGACACGGTAGCGGCGCACCGTCGCATGCGCGGTCTCGGAGCTGCCCCGCCAGGCATGCATGACGTCGAGGATCTGCTGCGCGTTGCGGTGATAGGGGCCGGCGAGGGCGTCATGCGGGGTGACGGTGATCAGCCGCGGCCCCAGATCGACGAAGGTCAGCACTGTCCCCCGGGGCTGCCGCGCGATCGGCTGCAGTGCGCGCAATGTCGGGCAGGTCGCGTTGGCGGTATTGACGGTCCGGCGATAGGCGGTGACCTCGCTCGGGAAGAGCCCGTTGAGATAGCCGGTGATGCTGCCGGAGGCGATCAGGAAGACGATGAGGACGCCGGCGATGCGCAGCACCAGAGATTTCAGGCCCCAGAACCACAGGATCGCGGTCCAGACCAGCGCGGTCGCGCCGGGGATGGAGAGCAGCTGGGCGGCCGGCCCGGCGCGGGTCTGCCAGAACAGCAAGGCCAGCGCGAGAGTCGCCGGCACCGCGACTGCCGCCCACGCCATCCAGCGTTCGGGATCGCGTCGGTGCACCCAGAGCATCAGCGCAAAGCCGATCAGCCCCGCGACCGGCAGGGTCAGGATCGCCGCCGCGGTCTGAATGCCGTGCCGGTACACCGGCATCGCCTCGCGCACCCGGCTCAGCCACAATCGATCGAGCTCGGGTGGAGCCTGTTCGAGCCGGCCGAGGCAGGCGGGCCAGGCCAGGGCGAAGGCGCCGGCGAGTGCCGCGCCGCCGAGCGCGGCCGCGGCGAACCGCCAATGGCGCGTCGCCGGGTTGGTCGCCGCGAGAATGACCGCGATCGCACCCGCTGCCGTCATCGCCGAGAGCCAGACCGGTGAGAGCGCGTCGCAGACCGCCGCGCGGTTCGCATGGGACGCGAAGACCAGAAAGCCGAACGCGCAGCCACCCGCCAGCGACACACCATAGGCGGCCAGCCGCCGTGCCTCGCTGCCGTCCCAGATCCAGCGCAGCACCGTGACGACGCCAGCGAGCGCCAAGTAGAGCAGCATCTCCAGCCCGATGGCGAGCGAGGCCGCGGTGGCAAAGCCGAGGATGGCGCCGCCGCGGGCGCGTTTCGGGTCGGTGAGCGCCATCACCGCCAGCGCCAGCATCGCCAGCTGCCAGCCATGATGATCGATCCGCAACGGCGCCCACATGCCGCGCGCCGAGCCGGCGCTTGCGATGAGGAGGATCGCGATCAGGAAGGCGCGCCGGTCGACCAGCCGCCGGGCGGTGACGGCGAGCGCCCCCATGGCCACGAGCATCGGTAGCAAGGGCGCGATCGTGACCGCCACCTGCTCGGCGCGGGCGCCGCCGAGGATCGGCATGAACAGGAGCTTCAGCGCGGCGATCGGCAGGTCGACGAGCCGCGACCAGTGCACGTCGGCACCCACCGGCGGGTTGAGACGGTATTGCCTGAGGTCGTACCAGTCCTGCCCGCCAAGCCAGGCGCGGACCTGCATCATCCGCAGGTTGTCGTCGGTGTCGCCGAGGCTGAAGCCCTGGATGCCGGCCCAGCGATTGTAGATCGAATAGCCCGAGACGATCAGCCAGAAGAGCAGCACCGACCAGCGCCAGTGTCTCTCCAGCCGATCCAGTGCCCCCATCCGCTTTCGCCCCTTTTCAATCCAGTGCTCGGTCATTAGTCGCGGCCTCGCAAAGGGCAAGGCCGGCAGGAGGAAGAGCGGGCGGATCATGAACGACAGTCACGCTCTTCGGGACCTGATCGGACAATTCATCCGCTTCGGTCTGGCCGGCGGCCTGACCACGGGCTTGTACGTCCTCGTTTATTCGCCGCTTGCGAAGTTCGAGATCACCTCGCCGCAAGTTGCCAACATTTGCGGCTATCTGGTGGCGATGATCAGCGGCTATGTCCTGCACAGCCGGTGGAGTTTTCGAGGGCATGGGTCGCGCGACAATGTCGCCCGGACGACGAGCAGGTTCTTTCTTGTGTCTCTGGTAAGCTACGGCCTCAACGCGCTGTTCATTTTCGTGCTGACTGATTCCCGGATGCTCGACGGGCCCTGGTGGTGGCCGCTGTTTCCCGTGGTGTTCGTGACGCCGGTCATCATTTTCGGTCTCAATCGCAAATGGGTGTTCGGGTAATGGAGCGGATCGTCTACGATCGGATGGCCGAGCTCGACGAGCGGCATTGGTGGTATCGCGCCCGGCGCGACATCCTGTCCGATCTGATCGAACGCAGGATCGCGCTCCCCGCCGATGCCCGCATCCTGGAGATCGGCTGCGGTACCGGCCACAACCTGGCGATGCTGGGGCGGTTCGGCCGGATCGACGCGATCGAGGTGGACGGGGCCGCGCGCGACGTTGCGAGCCGGCGGCTGGGGCGCGCGGTGATGAATGCGCCGCTGCCCGCGCTCACCGGGGTCGAGCAGGGCGCCTATGACCTCATCGCCATCCTCGACGTGCTTGAGCATGTCGAGGAGGATCGCGCCGCGCTGGTCGCCATGGCGGCCAGGCTCAGGCCCGGCGGGCGCATTCTGATCACCGTGCCCGCGCATCCATGGATGTGGAGCGCGCACGATGTCGTCAATCACCATCAGCGCCGCTACACCCGCGCGACGCTGAAAGCCGTGATTGCCGAGGCCGGCCTGAATCTCGAGATGCTGAGCTGGTTCAACAGCCTGCTCTTCCCGCTTGCCGCCGGTGCGCGCGTTGCGGGCCGGATCACCGGCAAGGAAGACAGCGATGACAAGCTGCCGCCGCGCCCGGTGAATGCCCTGTTTCAGACGATCTTCGGCCTCGAACGCTATGCGATCGGGCGCTTGCCGTTCCCGCCGGGTGTCTCGCTCGCCGCCATCGCCTCCGCCGGCTGAACCTTCGCCTCGGCGACATGGCCGAGGCTCGGTCGGCCCCCGGCCTGCCCGGCGATTTCCGACACGATATAGAGTGGCCGCCGCTTCGCCTCGATATAGAGCCGGCCGAGATATTCGCCGATCATCCCGAGGACGAACATCTGGACTGCGCCGAGCACGACGACGACCAGCATCAGCGAGGTCCAGCCCTGGATCGCACTGCCGGTGAAGAAGCCGATGCCGATATAGATGAAGAGCAGGATCGAAGCGGCGACGAGCCAGAGCCCGATATGACTGGCGAACCGTAGCGGTGCGGTGGAGAAGCCGGTCACCGCGTCAAGCGCCAGGCGCATCATCTTGGCCAGCGGATAATTGGTCTCGCCGGCATGCCGCTCCGCCCGGTCATAGGCGATGGGCACCTGACGGAAGCCGACCCAGGCGACCATGCCGCGGATGAAACGCGCCTGCTCCGGCAGGCTCAGCAGCGCGTCGAGCGCGCGCCGGCTCATGAGCCGGAAGTCGCCCGTGTCGACCGGAATCTCGATGTCAGCCAGGCGCGAGAGCAGGCGATAGAAGGCTTTGGCCGTGCCTCGCTTGAATGCCGTCTCGCCGGCGCGGGCGCGGCGGACGGCGTAGACGACGTCGGCCGTCTGGCGGTCCATCTCGGCCATCATCTCGGGCAGCAGTTCGGGTGGATCCTGAAGGTCTGCATCGATGATCAGGATACGCTCGCCCGAACACAGGTCGAGGCCTGCGGTCAGCGCGAGCTGGTGGCCGTGATTGCGCGACAGATTGATCGCGACGAGATGGGGGTCTGCGGCGGCGAGCTCCTGCATGATCGCCCAGGTGCGGTCGCGCGAGCCGTCGTTGATCAGCACGATCTCATAGTCACCGCTGGTCACTGCGGCCGCCGCCCGGGTCAGGCGGGCGTGCAGCTCGCCGAGGCAACCTTCCTCGTTGTAGCACGGGATGACGATCGAAAGCGGCAGCGACAAGAGCGCATCCTCAAAAGGCAGCCTCACCGGCTGCGGTCATCGACCCTATAGAGGACGCTGGTCCCGTCGCGCCAGATCGGCGTGAGTCCTTCGGTCAGCGCCGGATCGTAGCGGGGCGGATCGATCAGCCAGACATAGTCGAAGCCGTGACGTGGAAAGGTCTTCAGCGCCACGTCGATCGTCCGCCAAACCTCGTTGCGGCAGCGCCAGTAGGTCACGACCTGGCTCGCGTCGCGGATGAACGGCCAGCCCGGCCGGTAGCGGACCTGCAGGAGCTGGGCGCCGGCCATCGTCCACTGATCATTGGAGAAGGCCTCGCGCCGTACGATCGCCATCGCCGGCAAATGGAGCAGGCGGGTCATCGCCCAGCGTTCGGTGCATCGCCGCCCGACGAAGCTCACCATGCGGGCGCCGTGGGGGACATGGTCGAGCGCCGCGAGCTCGCGGTCGTAGCGCTGGTCGTAGAGCCAGGTGCTCGCAGTCGTGCCCGCGGTGCGCACGAGAAGGAAGGCCATGCCGGCGATGCCGATCGCGGTCACCGCACTGTGGCGGAAGCGATACGGAAAGCGGATCGCGACAAGCCCGATCGCGAACAGATAGGGCGCCAGGCGCATGTCGGCATAGGCGGAGCCGAACACGATCCGCGGCAGCAGGATGAAAACGACGATCAGAAACAGTGTCGAGGCGAGCAGGTTGCGCGAATAGCTGCGCGGGAACAGCAGGGTGCCGGCCAGGATCAGGCTCACGAGGCCGATCGCAGCGCGATCGAACCATTCCCAGCGATCGCGCAGCGCCTGGGTCACCCATTCCCATTTTTTCGCCCAGTTGAACCAGTCGCCGGTCTGCCCGCCCGCGTCACTGCGCCACAGCAGCATCAGCCCCACCGGAGGGGCGAGCGACAGGCATTGGATGCCCGCGAAGAAGCCTGAAGCGACGAAGCACTGGACGCCGCCGAGGACGTCCGGAGGACAAGCCGCGCGTCGCTGGTCATATTGCCGGACGAGCTCGGCCGAGAAGGCAAGGACGCCGAGCGTTCCCCAGCCGAACGCATGGACCACCCACAGAACCATCGAGATCGGCACGAACAGGATTGCCCGCAGGCCGAGCCGCCCTTTTCGCGCGAGGCGCAGCCACAAGGCGAAGGCGAGCAGGGCGAGCGCCATCGCCAGTGCGAAATTGGCAAAGCCGAAAAGCAGGGGGAAATTATAGGCGAAGGGCAGCGCGAACAAGGTCGTGGGCGGGATGCGGCCATGGACCTCGTGCGCAACCCAGAGCAGACCCGCCACCGTCAGCGGCGGAATGGCAAGGACGATGAGCCTGACCGACAGTTCCAGGCCGAGGAGGGGCGCGAGGAACTCGACCAGGAGATCGATGCCGAGATTGCCGATCAGGCGCCAGTCGAACGTGTAGAATTGCTGGAGCGCCGGGGAATTGGCGAGATCGAGCTGGACCCGGTAGCGGCCCATATGCCCGGGCAGGTCGAGCAGGGGCGGCACCTCGGGCCACAGCATCGGCAAGGCTGAGAGAAAGAGCAAGAGGGCGACGATCGCCCGCTTCTCCCAGAAGGCGTCACGATCTTTGGCTGTCGGAAAAGGTTCGGACGGATGCATGTGGCGGCAGGCTCCCTGCCGCGATGCCTTTCGTCAATCGCTCGAAACATCAACAGGAAAGTGCGTGAGACGCGTGAACACCCGTTTTACGGCCCGTTAACTCTGTTCGCCTAGCTCCTCCTTCGGGATCAAGCGGGTGCACGACATGTTATCAGGCGTTGAGGATGATCGGCAGTTTCTGTTCCTGCTCACCGCGGCGGGCCTTGTCCTCATGCTCGCGCTTCCGCCGCTGTTCGGCTTCAACGTCGACTATGCGTCGTTCACGCCCATTTACCTCCTCATCGCGGCACCGGTCCTGGCGCTGCCTTATGTCGCGTGGCGCAGGCTTGACGCGATGCGGCCGGCGCTCGAGGCCATGATAGCAGGGCTCTTGCTGACATTGCCCGTCCTGGTTTCCACCTACGCGGCCATGCGGACGGGGCTGCCGCTTGCCGACCCGCTTCTCAAGCGTATGGATGCCGCACTGGGCTTCGACTGGCTTGCATTCGTCCGGTTCGCGGACGGAAACGCGTTCATTTCGCGCCTGCTCGGCTATGGATACGGCTCGTTCAGCTTCCAGCTGCTGCTGCTTCCCTGCCTGCTTTGCGTGGCACGCCAATATGCACGTGCCTACCGGTTTGTTTCGGCCTACTTCGTCCTTTGCATCATCTCCTCGATGATCAGCGCTTTCTTTCCTTCTGTTGGCGCCTTTGAAGGCCATGGGCTCCGCATATCCGATCTGACCTACCTGAACGGATACTACGGCCATGTCTTTATCGAGTCGTTCAATGCGGTACGCGAGGATCCTGCCTTCGTTCTCAGGCTCGGCGAAACAGCCGGGATCGTGACATTTCCGTCAGTTCATGTTGGCGTCGCGGCCCTGTGCGCGTGGGCGGCGTGGCCGTCGCGAATCCTGCGCTGGCCGTTCGCCGCCCTGAATCTCGTGATGACCGTCTCGGCGATCACCAATGGGGGGCACTATCTCGCCGATGTTCTGGCCGGGGGCCTGATTGCCGCGACGACAATCTGTCTCGTCAACTATGGCGTTGTAAGTTTACGCGCGCGCCGGGCGTCGTGGTCAAGCCGGGGTCAGCCACTGATCGCATAGCCGGCGGCGCGGCTATCTCCATGGATTCGCGACCTGGCCGAAATCTTGGCCAACGCGCGTTTCCTGGTGGTGGAGCCCGTCCGACTGCTGGCGGCGATGACGTCGCGTTCGGCGGACTTGAAAAGGTTAACGAGGCCAAACCCCTCCGACTCGGGAAGGCTAGGCCAATGCCGCCTGCTTCTCGGCCGCGATCCGGTCCAGTTCGGCGCGGCTCTTCTTCTCGGCGGCAGACTTCAGCTGGCCGCAGGCAGCCATGATGTCGCGGCCGCGTGGACGGCGGACCGGCGCGGAGATGCCGGCCTCGAAGACGATGTCCGAAAAGCGCTGCACCCGCTCGTCGGACGAGCATTCATAATCGGCGCCCGGCCAGGGGTTGAACGGGATGAGGTTCACCTTGGCGGGGAGCTTGTACTTGCGGATCAGGCGGACGAGCTCGCGGGCGTCCGCATCACTGTCATTCCTGTCCTTGAGCATCACATATTCGAAGGTGATGCGGCGGGCATTGTTAGCGCCGGGATAGGCGGCGCACGCCTCGAGCAGCTCCTCGATGCCGTATTTCCGATTCAGGGGCACGATCTCGTCGCGGACCTCCTTGGTCACCGCGTGAAGCGAGACGGCGAGGTTGACGCCGATCTCCTCCCCTGCCCTGGCCATCATCGGCACGACGCCCGAGGTCGACAGCGTGATCCGGCGCCGCGAAAGGCCGAGCCCGTCGCCGTCCATGACGATCTTCAACGCGTCGCGGACATTGTCGAAATTGTAGAGCGGCTCACCCATCCCCATCATCACGATGTTGGAGAGCATCCGGCCTTCCGGCTGGCTTGGCCATTCGCCGAGCGAATCGCGGGCCAGCATTACCTGACCGACGATCTCGCCCGCGTCGAGGTTGCGTACCAGGCGCATCGTGCCGGTGTGGCAGAAGCGGCAATTGAGCGTGCAGCCGACCTGGCTGGAAACGCAGAGCGTACCGCGGTCCGCGTCGGGGATGAACACCATCTCGAAATCGTGGCCGTCGACGGTCTTCAGCAGCCATTTGCGGGTGCCGTCGGTCGAGACCTGCGCGACCACGACTTCCGGCCGGCCGATCGTGAACCGCTCGGCGAACCAGGTGCGCTGCGGCTTGGCGATATCGCTCATCGTCGCGAAATCGGTAGCACCGCGGTTGTAGATCTGGTGCCAGATTTGCTTGGCGCGCAGTTTCGCCTGGCGTTCGTCGAGACCGGCGGCGGCAAGCGCTTCGCGCATTCCGGCCTTGGAGAGGCCCACCAGCTCGACGCGCGCGTCGCTGCGCGCTGGCGCCGGGCGTGGGACGGGGACCGGGTCAATATGACCGGGGATGGGCATGGCCTGAGTCATGGGTGCGCGTATCTAGGCGCGAAGTCGGGCTTTTTCTAGGCCGCGCGATGGCGATGCGGCCCGGAGCGGCTGCGAAGGCGTCAGCGCGGCCGCGCGCAGGCGACCGCGGCCGCGTCCATCGCCGTCGCCGCCCCGCGCAGGCGATACCGGTCGCGAACCAGCAGGCCGCGGCTCGAGCGCGTCTCGACGACGAGGTCGATCCCGGTCCGCATCGCATCCTGGATCGCATCATCGGCACGTGGGTCCGCCGCCCAGGCGTCGCGGCCGCTGCCGGTCAGCTGGAAGACCTGCCCGTCGATCCGCATCAGCACGGCCGAACCGTCGCGCTTGTCGCGGCTGAGACGGACATGGAGCTGGTTGGCGATGCCACGGCCCGGCCGGTGCGCGATCGAGACGAAGGGGCGCCAACCCTCCGGCGCCGGCGCCTGCCAAGGCTCGGTGATCGCATAGCAGCTGCCGTCGCCACGGAAGGCGCCCCAGGTGCCGAAGACGCCGAGCGACTGGCGTTGCGCCGCCGCCGGCGCGGCCAGGAGGACCAGGAGGGCACAAAGGGTGCGACCGCGCGCCATGCGCCCCTGATCGCCCGGTCGAAACCTTTCTGGCAACTGAAAAACCTGTTCGGGGGAGGTTCACGCGGGGCCGCCCAGAGGGGCGCCGCTGGCTTGACGTCATTCCATGTCGCCAGCTGTTTGATGGAGTTTGAAATGTTCAAGTATCTGACTTTGCTCGCCCTCTCTGCGACCGCCGTCGCGACGCCCGCGCTTGCGCAGGACGGACGCACGTTTTCCGGTCCGCGGATCGAGGGCATTGTCGGCTATGACGATGTCCGTGCCGGCGGTGAAGGCGCTGACGGCGTCAACTATGGCATCGGCCTTGGCTATGACATCCAGCGCGGCCGCGGTGTGTTCGGCATCGAGGCCGAAGTGGGCGATTCCTCGGCGGACGCCTGTCAGTCGGTCGTGACCACCACTGGCGGCGGCGAGCTGTGCACGGATGCGCGTCGCGATCTCTACATCGGTGGCCGCGCCGGTGCACAGGTCGCCCGCAATGTCCTCCTCTACGGCAAGGCCGGCTATGCCAACACCCGGGTTGCGGTGGACTTTGACGACAACGCCAGCAACGCGAACGACTACCAGTTGCGTCAGAATCTCGACGGCCTGCGCCTTGGCGCCGGCGTCGAAGTGGCGCTTGGCCCCAATGCGTTCGTGAAGGCCGAGTACCGCTACACGAACTACGAGCAGGGCTTCAGCCGCAATCAGGGCGTGGCCGGCTTCGGCTTCCGCTTCTGATCCGCAGCGCGGGGCCGGCCCGGTGCAGGCCGGGATCGTGTCGGGAAGGGCCGGAGCGGCGACGCTCCGGCCCTTTCTCGTGCACAATCCACTGGCGGGCTTGGCAACGGCCGCTATAACCTTAAGGAAACCGAAAATACGACCGAGCAGGGGTAATCGATGAAGGCGACGATCGAGCGGGCGACGCTTCTCAAGGGACTGGGCCACGTCCATTCCGTGGTCGAACGGCGCAACACGATTCCGATCCTGTCCAATGTCCTCATCGAGGCCGGAGAGGACGGCTCGATCCGGCTGATGGCGACCGATCTGGATTTGCAGATCAACGAAACGGTCGAGGCGAACGTCACCGATCCGGGCGCCACCACTGTTCCCGCGCACACGCTGTTCGACATCGTGCGCAAGCTGCCGGAAGGCAGCCAGGTCGAGCTGATCGCAGCCGACGGGCGGATGCAGGTCAATGCCGGCCGGGCCCGCTTCACGCTGGCGACACTGCCACGCGATGATTTCCCGGTGATCGCCGAGGGCGAGCTGCCGACCCGATTCGAGCTGCCGGCGGCGATGCTCCGGCAGATCATCGACAAGACGCGTTTCGCGATCTCGACCGAGGAGACGCGATACTATCTGAACGGCATCTATTTCCATGTCTCGGATGAGGCCCAGCCGGTGCTGAAGGCCGCGGCGACCGACGGCCACCGCCTCGCACGGGTCACGGTGCCACGGCCGGACGGTGCGCAGGGCATGCCCGGGGTGATCATCCCGCGCAAATGCGTCGGCGAGTTAAGGAAGCTGCTCGACGAGGTCGACGGCTCCGCCCAGATCTCGCTTTCCGACACCAAGATCCGCTTCGGCCTCGGCAATGCCGTGCTGACCTCGAAGCTGATCGACGGCACCTTCCCGGACTACAGCCGGGTCATCCCGACCGCCAACGACAAGTTGCTGAAGATCGATCCGCGCAGCTTCGAGGAGGGCGTCGACCGCGTATCGACGATCGCCAGTGAGCGCACCCGGGCGGTCAAGATGGCTCTCGACCGCGACCGGATCACCTTGTCCGTGACCTCGCCGGAAAACGGCACCGCTGCGGAGGAGGTTCCGGCCGACTATGCGGCGGACGGATTCGAGATCGGCTTCAACGCCCGCTACCTGCTCGACATTCTCGGCCAGATCGAGGGCGACGTCGTGGAGGTGCACCTCGCTGACGCAGCCGCGCCGACGCTGCTGCGCGAGAATGACAAGGCGCCAGCGCTCTACGTGCTGATGCCGATGCGGGTCTAGCGGTCCGGCAATCGCGCCCTTACATTGACTCGGCAGACCCGCGCTGATAGGCGCGCGGGCTTTCCTGCAGAGCAGAATTTCTAGAGTGGAGCAGCCGCATGGCGCGCGTTACCGTCGAAGATTGCGTCGACAAAGTCCCGAACCGGTTCGAGCTCGTCCTTCTCTCCGCGCAGCGGGCGCGGCAGATTTCGGGCGGCGCCGAGCTCACCATCGATCGCGACCGCGACAAGAATCCGGTCGTTGCGCTGCGTGAGGTGGCCGACGAGACGGTGCGGCCACGCGATCTCGAGGAAGCCCTGATCGGCAGCCTGCAGCGCGTCCAGGTCGACGATGATGACGTCGCCGACGAAGTCGGCTCGCTGAGTGCCTCGGCCGAAGCGCTGCGCCTCACCGCCGCCGCGCCGCAGCGCAACACCAACACCGGCGCCGATTACGACGGCTAAGCCGTCGCTGGCCCGACGTCTCAATCCTTGGGCAGATCCGCCCGGTCGAGCCATTCCATCTCGCCGAGCCCGAGCGCGCGGCCATCCGCTGCGCGCACCGTCATGGGCAGGATCGGGCGGCGGCTCTGGCGGTCGACCAGCACCGGGTTGCTCGGATGCTCGGAAATCCACTTCTCGCCCCACTGCCGGAGCGAGATGAGCACGGGCAGCAGATCGCGGCCCTTCTCGGTCAGCCGGTAGGCGATCTTGCGCCGGTCCGCGGGATCGGGTTCGCGCGCGAGAATCCCGTGCTCGACCAGCCGGGTGAGCCGGTTGGACAGAATGTTGCGGGCGATGCCGAGCGTCGACTGGAACTCCTCGAAATGATGGAGTCCGTTGAAGGCACCGCGCAGGATCAGGAACGACCAGCGCTCGCCTACGGATTCCAGGGCGGCCGCGATCGAGCATTGCCTGAGCAGCTCGCGATGGCGTTCGACATCCAGCATGACCGACGATCCTACGCTCATTCTTGCGCCATGGATATGGGACCGATTTTCCAGTTGCAAACAGAAACTATCATTCATATAGGTTGCGCAACAAAACCAAGGTTCCAGGGAGCCCCTTGATGCTGCGCGCCATCGTCCTCGCCTCCGCCCTCTTCGCGGGCCCCGCCTTCGCCCAGGGCTATTATCGCGCCGAGCCCGAGGCCCGGCCGGCCGAAGCACGTTTCCTGGTCCGGGAGAATATCTGGCGCTGCGACGGCGCCGCCTGCCAGTCGGCGCGGACCGCGATCCGGCCGGCGATTGCCTGCCAGGCGCTGGCCCGCGAGGTTGGGCGGCTGCGCAGCTTCTCGGTCGAGGGCCGCGCCTTTGCCGCGGACGAACTCGAAAGCTGCAACGCGCGGGCGCGTTCGAACTAACCTGCGCTCAGATAAGCGATTTCGGTTGATCGAAACGCCGCCGCGCCACATCTTTGGCGGATGCTGCGGCAATATGAGCTGGTCGAAAAGGTCAAGGGCTACGACCCGGACGCCGATGAGGCGTTGATCAACCGCGCCTATGTCTTCTCGATGAAGGCGCACGGCAGCCAGACCCGCGCCTCCGGCGATCCCTATTACAGCCACCCGATCGAGGTGGCCGGCATCCTGACCGACCTCCATCTCGACGACGAGACGATTGCCACTGCCATCCTTCACGACACGATCGAGGACACGCTGGCGACGCCGGAGGAGATCCGGAAGCATTTCGGCGAGAATGTCGCCCGCCTGGTCGACGGCGTCACCAAGCTCTCCAAGATCGAGGCGCAGAGCGAAAGCCAGCGCGCTGCCGAGAATCTGCGCAAGTTCCTGCTCGCCATGTCGGACGACATCCGCGTGCTGCTGGTGAAGCTCGCCGACCGGCTGCACAACATGCGCACCCTTCACTTCATCAAGAACGAGGAGAAGCGGCGCCGCATCGCGAAGGAGACGATGGACATCTACGCGCCGCTCGCCGAGCGGATCGGCATGTACGAGTTCATGACCGAGATGCAGACGCTGGCCTTCAGGGAGCTGGAGCCCGACGCCTACGAATCGATCACCAAGCGGCTGTCGCAGCTGAACAAGGGCAGCGGCAACGATCTCATCCAGCGCATCGGCCGGGGCATAAAGGCGCATCTCGAATCAAGCGGCGTCGAGGCGGATGTCACAGGCCGCGAGAAGCACCCCTTCTCGATCTGGCGCAAGATGGCCGAGCGCCACGTCAGCTTCGAGCAGCTCTCCGACGTGATGGCTTTCCGCGTGATCGTCGACAGCGTCGAGGATTGCTACCGTACCCTTGGCCTCATCCATCAGCGCTGGCCGATGGTGCCGGGGCGGTTCAAGGACTTCATTTCGACGCCGAAGCGCAACGGCTACCGGTCGATCCACACCACTATCATCCATGACGAGCAGATGCGGATCGAGATCCAGATCCGCACCCGGGAGATGCATGCCCAGGCGGAGCACGGCCTGGCCGCGCACTGGGCCTACAAGGAAGGCGCGCCGCTCGCGACCGGCGACCATCCGTGGATCAGCGATCTCGTCGAGATCCTCGATCACGCCGCCACCGCCGAGGAGCTGCTCGAGCATACGCGTATGGCGATGTACACCGACCGGATCTTCGCCTTCACGCCGAAGGGTGAGCTGATCCAGCTGCCCAAAGGCGCGACGCCGATCGATTTCGCCTATGCGGTCCACACCGATCTCGGCGACCAGACGGTGGGCGCCAAGATCAATGGTCGGGTGATGCCGCTTCGGACGCTACTGGACAATGGCGACCAGGTCGAGATTCTGACCTCCAAGGCACAGCACCCGCAGCCGGCCTGGCTCTCCTACGTCGTCACGGGCAAGGCGCGGGCGAAGATCCGCCGCTGGGTGAAATCCAAGGAGCGCGAGGAGACGGTCTCGCTCGGCCGCAAGATCTTCGACGAGATCGTCCAGCGTCTGCCGACGCCGCTCGGCTGGGAGGCGATTACCGAAGGATTGCGCCGCCTGAAGCTCCCCAATGACGAGGCGCTGATGGAGGCGATCGCGACCAAGAGGGTCGACGATGTCGCGGTGATGGAGGCGCTGATGCCGGGCTCCGCGAGCGAGGGCGCCAAACCGCCGCCGCAGCGCACCGCCATCTCGATCAAGGGGCTGACCCCCGGCGTCGCGTTCCAGCTTGCCGAATGCTGTCACCCGATCCCGGGCGACCGCATCGTCGGCCTGCGCCGCGAGGGCGAGGGGATCGAGGTTCACACGATCGGCTGTGACACCCTGGCGAGCGGGGTCGATGCGGACTGGGTCGATCTCGCCTGGGGCAATGAGACCGACGGCGGCACGGCGCGGCTAGCGGTGATCGTGAAGAACGAACCCGGCGCCCTCGCCGCGGTCGCGGGCATCCTCGGCCGGCACGGCGCCAACATCGTCAGCATGGACCAGACTGCGCGCGACGGCTCGTTCCACACCTTCCATTTCGACATCGAGGTGCACGATCTCCAGCATCTGATGGGCATTCTCGCCGCCCTGCGCGCGGTGGAAATGGTCTCGACGGCCGAGCGACTCTAGCTCCTAGGCAGGCTCGACCCGGAAGATCTCTCCGTCCAGATCGACGATGTAGAGATTGCCGGCCTGATCGACGCCGAAGCAGGCAGGGTTGTCGATCGTCCCGGCATTCGGCGCGAAATCGGCGTTGCGAAGGGTGAACTGGCTGCCCTGCAAGGTCTGGCCGATCGCTGCCTGCGCAATCGGGAAAGACCACAGATTTCCGCGGATGAAGTCGCCGAAGACATACTGGCCACGGAGCGCCTCGACCGGGCCGCGATAGACCCGGCCCCCGGTAATCGAATTGCCCTGCGTCGGGCCGCTGCCATGGCCATATTCGGCGACCGGCGGGACGAAGCCGGCCTGCGGCGTGCCAAGTGTGCCCTCGACCACGTCCCAGCCGAAATTGGCGCCGCCGTCGGTGGGGCGCATCAGGTCGACCTCTTCGCGCGCGCCCTGGCCGACATCGCCGATCCACAGATTCTGGGTGAGCGGGTCGAAGCCGGCGCGGAAGGGATTGCGCAGACCGTAGGCCCAGACCTCGGCCGCACCCCCGCCTGCGGCGAACGGATTTCCCGCCGGAATGCGATAGTCGCGCAGCGGGTCGGCCGGGAAGGCGTCGCCGGTGATGTCGATGCGCAGGATCTTGCCGAGCAGGCTGCTGCGGTTCTGGGCATTGCCGTCGGGATCGTTGGCGCCGCCGCCATCGCCGGTGCCGAGATAGAGGAGGCCGTCGGGGCCGAACTCGATGAAGCCGCCATTGTGATTGGAAAAGCCCGGATGCGGGATGGCGATCAGCACGTCGCCGCTCGCCGGATCGCCCTGGTCGCGGTTGCCGGCGAGCGTGCGGTAGCGGCGCACCTCGATCGTGCCGGCGGTGTTGGTCAGATAGACATAGAAGGCGCCGCTGACGGTGAAATCGGGCGCCAGAGCGAGGCCGAGCAGGCCCCGCTCCCCGTCCGTCGTCGTCTGCGACGCGATATCGAGGAACGGGGTCGAGGCGCCATTGGCCGGATTGAGGATACGGATGCGGCCGGCCCGCTCGACGACAAAGACCCGGCCGGAATTGTCGGGAATGCCGACCAGTGCGAGCGGGGAGCTGAAGCCCGTTCCCACCCGGGTCACCCGGAACGCGCCGCCGGTGCCGTCGTCCGTCACGGTAACGCCGAGATCCAGCGTCGCGCTGGTCGTGCCGTCGCTGACCGCGATCTGGACCAGGTAGACATTGTTGCGGTCCGCATCGTCCGGCGCCTCGAAATCCGGCGGGACCACGAAGGACAGCGCACCGGCCGACGTGATCGCGAAATCCGCGCGGTCAGCACCGCCGGACAGCGAGAAGGTGAGCGCATTCCCGTCGGGGTCGGTCGCTGTCGCCGAATAGACCGTGCCGCTCGTTCCCTCGATCACGCTGGCGGCGCCGGCCGAGGTGAAGACCGGCGGGCGATTTCCTGGGGACGGCGTGCCACCGCCGCCGCCGCCGCCGCCGCAGCCGCTCAGGACTCCAAATGTCGCCAGCGCGAAGACTCTGGAGAACCTCCGCCCGAACCGCACCTGCGTCATCTTCGTATACCCCCTTCCCAAGTATCGACCGAGGTCGACAAACGCCCGAAACGCGCGTTTGCTGCATGAGCGCGGCATGATAGACGCGCGACATGACCAAGCCCGACATGACCTATGGCCAGTATCTGACGCTGGACTCCTTGCTCACCTCCCAGCATCCGATCTCGGACCATCATGACGAGCTCCTGTTCATCATCATCCATCAGACCAAGGAGTTGTGGCTCAAGCAGACGATTCATGAACTCAAGCTCGCGGCCGACCTCATCCACGCCGACAAGCTGATCGAAGTCCACAAGAACCTCTCCCGCGTCTCACGTATCCAGAGCGTGATGACCCTCTCCTGGGACGTGCTCGCGACGCTGACACCGACCGACTACCTTACCTTCCGCGGCGTGCTCGGCGGTTCGAGCGGCTTCCAGTCCGCCCAGTTCCGCGAGGTCGAGTATCGCCTCGGCCTGAAGGACGTAGCGCATCTGAACTTTCAGGACGAAGGTTCGGCCGAGCGTGCCGCACTCGCCGACGCCCTCGGCCGGCCGAGCCTGTGGGACGAGGCCAATGCCGCGCTCGCGCGCGGCGGTTTCACGCTTCCGCCCGAAGCGCTGAAGCGGGACTGGACGAAGCCCTACCAGCCGTCGCCCGACGTGGAGTCGGCATGGGCCGAGGTTTATCGCGACACCGATCGCTGGTGGCGTTTCTATCAGCTCGCCGAGAAGCTGGTCGACATCGACGACGCGCTCGCCATCTGGCGGCACAAGCATGCCGTGACCGTCGAGCGGGTGATCGGCTTCAAGCGCGGCACCGGCGGCACCGCCGGAGTCAAATATCTCCAGTCGACCGTCGCCAAACGCGCCTTCCCCGAATTGTGGACCCTGCGCACGCAGCTGTGAGAATGTAGCGACGTCCGGCGTTTCCTCCGGTTTGAATCGGCCCTAGAGTTTCATCATGACCAGACCGGACAACAGTGCGCGCATCACGCCCGTCATTCTGTGCGGCGGCGCAGGAACGCGGCTTTGGCCATTGTCCCGACAGAGCCGGCCCAAGCAGATGCTGGCCTTGATCGGCCCGGAATCCATGCTCCGCCAGACAGCCAGTCGGGTAAGTGACCCCGATCTCTACGATCCTCCCCTGATCGTTGGGGCGACGGCGCAAGCGGATGCTCTCGCTGCGGAAACGACTCCCGGCGCGCGCCTCATCCTTGAGCCTGCCGGGCGGAATACGGCGCCGGCGATCGCTCTCGCCGCCCTGAATTCCGCGCCTGAGACGATGCTGCTCGTCTTGCCCAGCGATCAGCGTATCGCCGATGATCAGGGGTTCGCCGCCGCTGTTCGCCGAGCCTTGCCGCTTGCCTTGGCCGGCTGGATCGTCACATTTGGCATGAAGCCGGATCGTCCGGAAACCGGTTTCGGCTACATCAAGCGCGGCGGGTCGCTGGGCGAGGCCCTGTTTGAGGCTGAACGATTTGTCGAAAAGCCTGACGCGGAGGCCGCGAAGGCCTATCTCGCTGACGGTGGTTACGATTGGAACGGCGGCATTTTTTTGATGCGCGCCGACACCGTTCTGAATGGGCTCGCCTGTCACGCGCCTGACGTCCTGGCAGCCACCCGGGCGGCCGTCGCCGCACAAACGATAGAGCGCGACAGGATTAGCCCCGACCCCGCGGCCTTTGCTGCCGCGCCTGCCGTATCAATAGATTATGCCCTGATGGAAAAGGTGGGAAAGGTGGCAGTGACGCCGGTTTCCATCGGCTGGTCGGATGTTGGCAGCTGGGCCGCACTACATGACATTGCCGAGCGCGATGCAGCGGACAATGGCAGCGCGGGCGACGTGATGTTGCTCGACAGCCACAACTGCCTGGCTCGCTCCGACGGCCCGCTCGTGGCGCTCATCGGTGTGGACAATCTGGTCGTGGTGGCGACCGGAGATGCAGTCCTGGTCGTGCCGAAGGATCAAAGCCAGCGAGTCAAGGAGATCGTCGATCGACTGAAAGCCGAAGGGCGCGAGTATCTCGTCTAGAAGCGATGCCTCGCCGCTTCCTCATCGACCGAATGGCGGCGAAATGCGCCGCCGGCGCGCAACCAGGAACAATATGGTCGGCCAGAATATCGTGTTGATCACGTCGAGGATGGACGGGAGCGGGAGCCAGTCGGCCGCGAAATAGTCGATGGCTTCGTTGGCCACGGCGAAGGCCCATACAATGATGACCGGCCACGGCGAATGCATGCGTCGACGAAAGACCACCGCAACGCAGATGAAGATCAGCAGGCCGAAATGGACGTGGAGCAGATCCTCGGCCGCGCCGGTTGCGGTCGACATGGCCTGCTTGATCGCAGCGTACTGATCGGGAAGGGAAAGCGACATTGTACTAGGATCTCGGGTGGATCGGCATCCCTGCCAATCGCATGTCCTCAGAAGCTCTTTTCGTCATAGACACGGCCGAGATCGCCGCTCCAGTCGCCGCGATAGCGGTCCAGTAGCCGCTCGGCAGGCGTAATCCCGGACGAAACGATCTCTCGCAACGGATCAAGATAACCCGATTCGTTGTCGCCGGACGGATTGAGTCGCGCGCGTGCATTCAGTCCTGCCTCGGCGATCGTCAAGATGCGCTTGCCAAGATCGTGTAGCGTCTCGCCACGCGGGGTCCGCGCCTTGAGGCCCAGCTTCGGCACTGCGTCGCGCAACGCCTGTCGCTCCGCGATCGACCAGCCTTTGACCTCGTCCCATGCCGCGTCGAGCGCTGTCTGGTCGTAGAGGAGTCCGACCCACAGGGCCGGAAGCGCGCAGATCCGACTCCATGGTCCACCATCAGCGCCGCGCATCTCGAGAAAGCTCTTGAGGCGCACTTCGGGGAAGATGGTGGACAGATGATCGGTGAAATCGGCGACCACCGGCTTTTCGCCCGGAAGCGCGGCGAGCCGGCCCTCGAGGAAATCCCGGAACGACTGGCCGGAGGCATCGATATACTTGCCGTCGCGGTAGACGAAGTACATCGGCACATCGAGCGCAAAATCCAAGTAGCGCTCATAGCCGAAGCCGTCCTCGAACACGAAGGGCAGCATGCCGGTGCGGTCCGGATCGGTATCCGACCAGATGTGGCTGCGGAAGGAGAGGAAGCCGTTCGGCTTTCCCTCCGTGAAGGGCGAGTTGGCGAACAGCGCCGTCGCGAGTGGCTGAAGTGCGAGGCCGACGCGAAACTTCTGCGCCATGTCCGCCTCGGAGGCGTAGTCGAGGTTGACCTGAATCGTGCAGGTTCGCAGCATCATGTCGAGCCCGAGACTGCCGACCTTCGGCATATAGTCCAGCATGATCCCGTAGCGGCCCTTGGGCATACGCGGCAGTTCAGCTCGACTCTTGTCTGGCCACATGCCCAAGCCGAGGAAGCCGAGACCCAATTGGTCGCCGACCGCCTTGACCTGGGCGAGGTGCTTGCCGGTTTCTGCGCAGGTCTCATGCAGATTGGTGCGCTGGGCGCCGGAGAGTTCGAGCTGACCGGCCGGCTCAAGGCTGACCGTCCCGTCTGGTCCTGACAAGGCGATTACGTTCTCGCCCTCGTAAACCGGCGACCAGCCATATTCGGTGAGCCCCATGAGCAGATCGCGGGTGCCGCCTTTCTCATTGTAGGAGGGCGCGCGACGATCGTCGATGCGATAAACGAACTTCTCGTGCTCGGTGCCGATTCGCCACGCCGCCTCAGGTTTCTCACCCCCGGCGAAGACCGCGAGGAGGTCCTCGCGTCCGTCGATCGTGCGAGTGGGCGTATCGGTCTCGGTGCGCGTGGTCATCGCGGCGCTCTAGCGGGTCGCTTGGGCGGGTGCCAGCAGGAGATTGGCCGTCAGGTTAGGCGACGAACCTGGCCTCGGCACCCATGTCGTGACACGGGAGGCCGCCAGGAGAGATCTGAGCCTTCGTCGCCACCGAGCTCAGTTTCGCCGTCGATATTGCCACGTGGTGCCCGCCACACCGCAACGTTGATGGCCTGCTCGCCAGTAAGCGCTTGTTCTGGCTGGGCTCACTCTTGTCCTCGCTCCCCGCTGCCGTAGAACAGGTGGCGAGGTCGCCAGGGTGGTGAACATGAAATTTGATAAGTTTGAAGCGTCTCTCACGCAGCGACGGCATATCGAATCGGTCGAGAGAGTGTCCGATGCCTTGTTCTTGGCCGATTTTCATCATGCCTACGTGAGAGTGGGCTCCACCGATCCGGCCCGGCGCGCGTTGACGCCCGAAGATGCTGCCGCGGCGGCCGCCTCTTCGGCGGGAACGGATTCGATCGCTTTCGCGATCGAGAATGTGCCAGTGAGCGTCGCGGAGGTGAACGGGCCGCCGGCAAGTGTCGGTCGGCAGATTGCACCGTCCTCCGGCGCGCTCCCGACCACCTATGATTTCGAGGGGTTCGCCACACTCGCAGCGGACATCGGCGGCACCAGCGACGACGACTGGCTGGTGGGGACCGTCGATGACGACGTCATCTTCGGATTTGAAGGCAACGACGTGCTCAATGGCGGCGGCGGTGCGGACAGCCTGATCGGCGGCCTTGGCAACGACATCTACATCGCCGACAGCGACGATGCGATCGTGGAGGCAGCAGGCGAAGGCTTCGACCAGGTCTATGCATCGACGAGCTTCGTGCTCAATGCCAATGCCGAGGTCGAGGTCCTGTCGGTCAACGACTATGCGGCGACGGCTGCGATCAACCTCACCGGCAACGGCTTCGGCCAGCAGATCTTCGGCAATGCCGGGGCCAATGTCCTCAACGGCGGCGGCGGGGCCGACAGCCTGATCGGCGGCCTTGGCAACGACATCTACATTGCCGACGGCGACGATGCGATCACGGAGGCGGCGGGCCAGGGGTTCGACCAGATCTATGTGAGCGCAACCCATA
>JAESFN010000243.1_pt1 | contig 69745 bp, 57 predicted proteins | sample 9269411 | NCBI WGS metagenome assembly JAESFN01 (sample SAMN14505399, study PRJNA617100) | algae metagenome | isolation source: Iphinoe sp. HA4291-MV1 and co-occurring heterotrophs from trail next to... | place: USA: Maunawili Falls, Hawaii | collected 2009-07-25
CGAACCCTAAACACAAACAAGTAAATTATCTGTTTTTCACGCCTCTGGTAAATAGCGATCGCTAGTTTTTTTCTGAATTCTCCTTACGCACTTTTTGTCTTGATTGTCAATGCGTAAGTTCTATTCTCAACCAAAAACAATACTAAAGTTCCGTGGAGCAACTTATTCCAGAATTTAATTTTCTCTTGTGTTGAGTAGAACAGGCGAAGAGTGGATAATCAGTTTAAGCATTTTGGTCGCACCCCGAAGGGCAACAGTTGTCAACCCCCTTCTCCTTCTCCTATCCCAGAGGCTGCGCCAACACCAGACGCGCAAGGGACGGGGGAATTCAAAATTCAAAATTCAAAGTTTAAAATTAAGAACCCCACGGATAAATCCGCTTGCTTGAATAATGAAGCTGAGCATTTTTATACCTACATTCAAAATTTCTTAATTATTTTTGAATTTCAAATTTGAGCGTGTCTCGCTCCGCAAGGAGCTTACGAATAGCGCGAGGGTCATTCTCTAGTAATCAAGTACGTTTGCTTACAACGTACTTGTATCTGATTGGATAGCAAAATACAGTTGATTAAATTTCTTGTTTGGGAACAAACCTGTTGGATCTAAAGCAAGGCTACTTTTAATACCCTCAACAAGATACATATCGATTTTACCCTTATTTTTAGCAGTGATTTTCCCTCGATATTGAACTGCAAAAAAATCTTTAATTAACTCAAAAGTTGCTTGGGAAATATTAATGCCTCCAGGAACACCAGATGATTCCATCCTAGATGCGGTGTTAACAGTGTCGCCCCAGACATCGTAAGCAAACTTCTTATGTCCAATCACACCTGCTAATAATGGTCCTGAGTGGATACCAATACGAATATCCCAGTATGGTTGATTCAAAAGCGCCTTCTCTTTTTTACGCCATTCCATAAAGGCACGAATATTGATAGCCGCTAGTACAGCATCAATGGCATGGGTTTTGTTAGGAGTTGGAATTCCTCCAGCGCACATATAACTGTCACCAATTGTTTTCAATTTTTCCAAACTATGTGCTTCAATAAACTGGTCAAAACAAGAAAAACAGTAATCGAGTTCATCAACTAGTTTTTGTGGAGTCAGCTTTTCGGATAACGTGGTAAAATTTTTGAAGTCTGTAAACAAAACAGAGGCACATTCATAATACACAGGCTTAACGGAACCAGTTTGCTTTAGTTCAGAGGCAATACCTGTTGGTAGTATATTCAAAAGCAATTTGTCAGTCTTGTGTTTTTCTTCTTCTAACTGAAGATATAGCTGATTTAACTCTTCAAAGCGTTCAGCATTACGGATAGCTGCTGATAATTGCACCGCAAGTAAATAGCCAATGCGTAAATCTTCTTGAGTGTAGGTTTTTGGTACTGAGGTGGCAAAGTTAATAGTACCAAGCACTCGACTACCGCATTCTAGAGGAATGATAATCTGTGATTGGTAGTGCTCAAGAAAACCGCTTGTAGAATTTTCATGAATGAGTTGAGCCTGACCTGTTCTCAGACTCATGCCAACGGCACCTATGTTGGCTATATCAGACCAGTCCACTTCAATAGTAGGACCAAACAGCGTCACAATATGCCAAGAATCCTTAGCGTTGAACAGGCAAACACTACAATGCTCGAAGTCTAACAACCATTTTGCTTGTTTGCCGACAACCCGTAAAATCTCATCTAGCTTCAGGGAACGATTGATTGCGATCGCAATTTCATTAACAGCTGCGATCCGACTGGAAAGCGCTTGCGCTTCAGCAAGCAAGCGACGGGAAAGAAGCAACAGTTGTTGATAGTCCTGTTGTTCCAGCCTACTACTAATAGAAGCAGGGAGAGAAGTCATAAGGTATCAATTTCGAGTGAAATTGAATCAGTATATCTATTTATACTCGTAAATAAGTCTGCTGTAGCAACAATCTCAAATATTTCAGAGTCGTCTAAACCTAAGTTATAGAGGTGTTGATAATCTTTACTCGTCAGTTTATGAGGTTCAGTCGCGGCTTTCAAGCCAAAACTGATCACTGCTTTTTCACGCTCAGGAAGCGGACAAGCAGCAAAATCTGAAACTAGAGTTCTTAAAACTTCCTCACTCATCCCTAAAGATGATAATCCATGCAAATGGACATTCAGTGCATAAGGACTATTATTAGCTTGAGAAATAGCAATTCCCAGCATTTCCTTGAGTGTGCGTGGAACATCTCCTTTGAGGATAGTGGAGCGAAATTTCTTCCAGTTCGCTTCCAACACCTCAGGGTTGATTGCCATTGATTTAAATAGATTAGGTACTATGCCAAATCCAAGTTCAACCTGAATTTCTTCATATATCGCTTTGACCTTGGGATTACTTAGCTGCTCGTATTCAATTATGGGAAATTTAGCCATTCTCATCTATTGCCTGACTAGGGAACACTTTGTGAGTCACTTGACTCAAATCACTTTGTACTACTTAGTACAAGGTATATACTATTTTTTTAAGAAATAATACTGTGGTAAGCAACACCACTGTTGGTAAGCACCCTGCCAGTTGATAGTATAAATTATTATTCAATTTTAATAAATCGATAAAATAATCAATATCATAATTTTTGTCTAATGACAAGAAATCTATCAAAAGTATAATACTATAGTGAGTTTTTATTTTAATCAGTACAAGTTTTACTTAGAAATTGATACTTTTGAGAAAATAGGTTATCAAGAAACACGATCAGAATTATGCAGGTAGAATATCGGCAGCGCCGTGAGCAATTGATGTCGAAAATTGGGAATGATACTGCAATCTTTCGCAGCGCGCCAACAGCTGTGATGCACAACGATGTTGAATATGCTTTTCGCCAAGACAGCGATTTTTACTATCTAACTGGGTTTAATGAACCGCAAGCAGTAGCAGTTTTAGCACCATCACACTCAGAACATCGGTTTGTGTTGTTTGTACAACCTAAGGATAGGGAGCAAGAAGTCTGGGGTGGTTATCGCTGTGGGATAGAAGCAGCAAAAGAAGTGTATGGCGCAGACGAAGCTTACCCTATTACTGAACTTGATGAAAAGTTGCCACAGTATTTGGAAAAAGTTGATCGCATTTACTACCACCTAGGACGCGATCGCACTTTCAATGCAATAATTCTTAATCATTGGCAGCGTTTCATGCGGACTTATCCCAAGCGGGGTACAGGACCAATTGCCATTGAAGATACTGGTCCCATTCTGCATAGCATGAGACTGATTAAAAGTCAAACAGAATTGGATTTGATGCGGAAAGCTGCTGATATCGCCGTTGAGGCGCACAATCACGCGATGGAATTCACACAACCTGGGCGCTACGAGTACGAAGTTCAGGCAGAAATTGAATATATCTTTCGCCTACGGGGTGCGCTTGGACCAGCTTACCCCTCAATAGTCGCTTCCGGAGTCAATTCCTGTATTTTGCACTACATTGAAAACAATCGACAAATGCAGGACAAGGAGCTACTGCTGATTGATGCCGGTTGTGCCTATGGTTATTATAACTCCGATATCACGCGTACATTTCCGATAGGTGGTAAATTTACGCCAGAACAAAAGACGCTCTATGAAATTGTTTTGGAAGCACAAAAGCAAGCGATCGCACAAGTGCAACCAGGTAACCCTTACAAACAAATTCATGATACTGCCGTGCGCGTTTTGACAGAAGGCTTAGTCGAACTTGGTATTCTTAAGGGTGAAATTGACAAGCTCATAGAAGAAGAAAAATACAAGCCATATTATATGCACCGTACTGGTCATTGGCTAGGCTTAGATGTTCATGATGTAGGCGTCTATCAGCATGGTGACGAGAAACCGCAGATTTTACAACCAGGTCAGGTGTTAACCGTAGAACCAGGACTTTATATTGTACCAGATACCAAGTTAGCAGAAGACCAGCCAGAGACAGATCCACGTTGGATTGGTATCGGCATTCGGATTGAGGATGATGTCTTAGTGACACCGACAGGTTATGAAGTGTTGAGTGCTGATGTACCTAAGGAAGTCGCGCAAGTGGAAGGCAATTAACTAGTTTTTCACGACGAATCATTTAGGATTGCTATATCTCTTACTGACTTTTCACGGGAAGTCCTAAAACCCTTGCAAAAACGAGTCTGGATCTAACCCAATAACTTCTTGAAAGCTGTGGCGAAAAGGAATAGCAATTAACCCAGCGCCTTGCTAATGTTCTACGACTGCTTGCTCCTGAATCTGGTAGCCGTACGCAACTAGTGATGAGTGGTACGACAACTGACTGATAGGGGCGGGCTTCATTTCGCCCCTAAAATCCAGCAGTTGCACAAGAAGAAGGTAGGCAAGTGCTAAAATAATGGAAATAGCACCTGTAATAATTGCAACTATTTTTCCACGATTCATTAATCTCACCTGTCATGTAGGATATAGTACTATGCCTATATTAAGATAGCCACAGCACTTACTAGTACGTTACGGCGGAAATAAAGCTACCATTCCAAATCAACGAAAAGCTTATGCTCTAAGCCTTTTGACTTTTGAATGAGTGACTTTTGACGAACACGCAGCGGTACTAGTGTGTTATTCCGTATTTCTTTTTTGTGCTAAGAAAGCTATCTATAATTGAGTTGAAAGATTTTCTGAGCAACACTATACGACAGGCAATTCTTTCAGCATGGCGAAAGCCACAAATGCTTTGGATAATAAGATACAACGGTCTAGTAGTGTTTCTTTTAAAATCTGGAAACACAATTAAAGTTTTTTCTAACAATCGTAGGTATTGTGAGTAGTTATCAATCAACAAAGACCCTCTAGCCAGTTCAAAGTAAGATTTAGCTAAGGCATACCGATACTTTATTGTCAGTTTGTTCATCTGTTTCAGTTTTTTTTCTGCCTTTTCTAATACTGCATAGTGGCTTTCTATCCAGATAGGCGTAGAGCTACTAGAAACTGTTACATTACCATACCGTCTGTAGATGGAATAACAGCCTGACTGATAGACAACTTTGACATCAGTGATTGCTACCGATAAAAAGAAATCTCTATCCTGTGCAGCACACAACTTCTCATCCCAATCACCACTCTTTTCAATCGCAGTTCTTCTATATAGTAAAGAAGCAACAGCAGTCCACCAATTGGCAAGCAAAGATTCAACAACATCTACTTGTGTTCCAGAAATCTCTACTTTATCTAGAAAACTTGTGCCATCAGGCAAATGATGTTTGTGTCTCCAATCACCATAAACAATATCTGCTCCCGTTGCCTCTAAAAAATGCACTTGCCTTTCTATTTTCTCTGGTAAGATGTAGTCGTCTGCATCCAAAAACTGGATATACTTTCCTTTAGATATAACAAAACCTCTATTTCTAGCGTAATTTCCTCCTTTATGTGGTAAAGATTCTAAAATTATTTTTTTTTCATATTTTTTGATAATTTCTAAAGAATTGTCAGTTGATCCATCATCAATCACAATGATTTCTATGTTAGAATAGGTTTGATTGAAACAGCTATCAATCGCCTCTGCAATCCATCTATCTGCATTAAAACAAGGTATAATAACTGAAACAAGTGGTGACATATCTTTTTTTTGAGTTCTCAAAGATGTGGAGAATTAGCTAAGTTAGAAGCGAATACTCTATATATTCATATGCGTTAGTTTTTTACCTTTACCTGAGACTCACTTACTCATAACTTTCCATTTCCGAGGCTGATAGAACAGAGATTGGCTTATCACCTTACTTGCTTTCACTGCAAATCTAAAAGATTCAACAATATCAAAAGAGCATATACCTTCTTTAATGTAGATTTTGGCGCTGTATAAACCAGGTAACAAGCAGCAGTAAGGCATCTGCATTTGTATCTCAACTTCTCCAGGAAGGATTTTGAGCAGTTCGTTATCACTTCCGGAAGTTATATATAAGATCCGCTCATTTTGTCCGGATAAAGCTGTAACTAATACACCTATATTTGTATTGTCGATTGTTTTATGTGCTTTGCAAGCTATACATAGATAAGCTGGTTCACCACAAAGAGGAGTCGCCAGTAGCTCTCCTTGCTCATCTTTGAAATACAGGGAAACAATGTCAACACCCAAACTTTCACTCTTTGGTTTTTCTGGCAAGTACATAACTCCTAGAGGTACATCTGTTCCTCCTAAATTGAGGTCTTCTTCATATTTGCGAATAACTGCTTCTGTCTGTCCAGAAGTAATCAACTTCCCTTTTTGCAAATAAATAGAGGATTCACAGACATTTAATACGACATGAGAATTGTGAGAAACTAAGATAAAAGCTGTTCCATTTTCCCGCAGCTTTGCTAGTCTTTGATAACACTTCATTCTAAAAGAAATGTCACCCACGGCAAGTACTTCATCAATGAGTAAAATATCTGGTTCTATATAAACTGCACAGGCAAAACCTAATCTTGCAGCCATTCCAGAACTATAAGTTTGTACGGGAGCATCAATTGCATCAGCAATGCCAGCAAAATCTATGACATCTTGAAATCTCTCTTCAATTTCTTTGGTTGATAGCCCTAGCACTGACATATTTGCATAAATATTTTCTCTTCCAGTTAGAATGGGATTAAACCCTGCACCTAGAGCAATTAATGGAGCTACCCTACCCCTAACTTTTACAGAACCCGTATCCGGCTTTATCAAACCACTAATGATACGAAGCAGTGTACTTTTTCCAGCGCCATTTGAACCAACTAAACCTAGCGCTTCTCCTCGCCGTAGCTGAAAACTAACATCTTTGAGTGCCCAAAACTCTTTTGTTCTTAAAGCATCACTCTTTCTACTTCCTCCTAGTAACTCAGTGGCGATATCCTGAACTCCGTATAATAAAGAACGTTTTAAATCTCTACAAAACTTTTTAGAAACATTTTCGACTGAAATGACAATTTCAGTCTCATCAAAACTAACATCAATTTCTTTTTTTATCAAATTAGTCATTATTAAGAACTCACTCTTTCAATAACGAAAGGCATAGCAAGACGAAATCCAATCCAAGTTAGTAGTAAACCAACAAAGGACAGCCCACTCACCACCCAAAATCCCAGAGAGTTTGATACGACTCCTGTTGTTGCTAACTCTCGCGCTGTTACTAACACAGGAGTTACGGGATTCATCTTGACTAGAAAACCAAAGGTTCCTTGACTAGGAACTGGATAAACAACCGGAGTGAGAAACAGCCAAAACCCTGTCATTAAAGTTATTCCTTTAGAGACATCTTGATATAGGATTCCCAAAGGAGCTAATAAAATACCAAAAAACGTTCCCAGCATAACTAAGTGAACTAATGCCACTGGTACTAAAATCACTGTCCAACTGACAGGGATGCGAAACCAAACATACAATGCTACTATTAAAATCAGTTTAATGGCAAAGTTAAAAAAGACTTCTCCTACCTTTGCCAAAATGAGTGCTTCTCGGGGAAAGTTGACTCTAGCTAGCATCGGTTTTGCTACTGTTACTGCTTGCACTGGACCATTTAACGCTTCTACAAACGTCTGCCATAGCGCTGTACTAAATGTAACATAAGCTGGATAAGAGATATCTGTTATCCCAACATTAATGACATTGGCATCATTAGCAAGGGTAAATCCAGCAGCCATGACAATTGGTGGTAAAAAAGCCCAAGCGACTCCCAAGAATGATTGACGGTACTGGGCGCTGATGTCCCGTATCATTAATCTCCAAGCAAGTTCGCGAGAAGCCAGCAAGTCTCGCCACATTTGTCGGAACAATTCAGCAGGACGCTTTAACTGACTTTCTGGTGTATAAATGACCTCAGGCGGTTGAGATTTTAGTACCTTATTGTGCTTCAAAATGTTTTACCCTGCAAAATACAGTTTTTGTGGAGCGCACAGAAGTCTCTTGCGGAGGAAACCTCTGCTCTTCGCAAGCTCCAAAAAAGGAAGCGCGGGCTGCAGAATTTCAAAGCATCTTGCCCACACGAGAACCATAATGCATTAATTTAGAGTAGCCGTCCCAGTGCAATTAGTCAGCTTATTCATTGAAAGAACAATCATCATGCATGTATGCAACACCATAATTTTGACGTTGCTGAATTGAGGAATGATTTTTACCAATTTGCCAGTCTTTTTCCCTCACCCTTACCCTCTCCCAAAGGGAGAGGAACTGGATCTTGGCTCCCTTCTCCCTTTGGGAGAAGGGTTGGGGATGAGGGCTATTCATTCTTACATTCAGCAATACCATAATTTTCAACTCCCTAAAGTTACAGTCATTGCAGACTTCTTGGGTTGTGTTGATGAGGAATTTTGCATATTTGGCAAATGTCTTTTAGCATAGCGGGTTGTCAGATATTGGTTCAGCGCCTTGTCTATGCGATGCAGTATTTTCCCTGCTATGCGAGAGCCAATTTTGCCAAAGGGAGCAGCTTTACGAACAAGGGGACTGATAATTGTCATATCTCGCCGCCATCCCAAACGTTTGTATTTGTTTTTAAAGTACTCGTCTTCGGTGAGGTTCCACTTGTCTCGTAAGCGTTTCAAGCTAGCCTGTTCCCACGCATCGCTCCAACGTAACATATAGTAGTGTAGGTCTGTCCACTCAAGTGGTGGTCCTGGTACGTAAGTTACCAGAGATTCTGGTTCAAGATAGATTTCACCACCAGCTTCAGCCACCAGTATACACAAATCGACGTGTTCTTTTGTGTTCAGCAGTGCTTCATCCAAAAGACCAATTTTCTTAAAAATCTCCGTGCGTACCATCATGCAGTGAAACTCTGCTAACCCGGTTTGCTGGCGTTGTAGTTGAGGATGCACATCTGCTACTTGCCGACCTTGCTTATAAATTTTCTCAATTATTCGCCGTCTTATTGTCTCACCTTTGGTTTCTACTCTCACCCCAGATTCTCCACCTGCACAATGCACTTCTGTATGTAGTGGAAAGTATTGACAAATGAGAGGACTTACGACACAGGCTCCTGTTTCCTCAGCACACTCTACCAATGCCTTTAACCACCCTGGAGTAACGACGACATCGTTATCTATGAAAACAACATATTTGCTTGTAACTTGTTGTAAACCCAGGTTTCTGGCTCTATTTGGGGAGAGGTAATGCTCAGTACGAATCAGTTGAAATTGTTTTGCAGTAGCTTTAGCCGCAAGATAATCTCTGACATGAGATGGTGAACCACCATCTACATAAATTAACTTAAAAGGATACTTTGTATGCTCATAGATGCTTTCAAGAGATTCACGAGTGAAACTGAAGCGCTCTCGTGGAACAACAACAATCGTAACTTGCGCTTCTGCAATTTCTAGCAAATCCATTTTTTTCAAATCCTCTACTCATCCGAAACGATTATGTAAGTTTAAAATTGCAGTTAAGAAAGCACCCACTTTATTTATCGTAGCACTAAGCACTAAGATAAACTTATGTATTCAGAATTTACTGGTGCATTTGGTAATTGGCTACCACTTGATTGTGAATGACTCATCACGACTTTCTGATAAATTTCTACTAGTTCATCGTTAAGCTTATTCATATCGTAGTGTTCTTCTACGTAAGTACGACCTGCTTTGCCCATTTGTTCCCAAACTTCTGGATGCTCAATGAAATAATGCAACTTTTCAGCTATTGCATCAGCATCACGTTCTGGAACAAGAAAACCAGAAATCCCAGCTTCTACCAATTCGGGAATACCACCATGTAGAGTTCCTATAACTGGCAAACCCATAGCCATCGCTTCTTTTAATGTGTTGACAGGTGCATCTTGATTTCCGTCTTCAGCGGTTATACTTGGAGCGATAAATAGATGTGTCTCATCTAAAATTTCAATAATTTCTTTCTGGTTTTTCCAACCAAGTAGCTTGATTTTCTCAGTAACGTTCAGTTTCTCAATCAGCTGCTGCAAGTGTTCTTTTAAATGTCCATCACCTATGATATTGTACTCAATATTTTGGTAAAGATCTGCTACTTTGGCAACGGCACGAATGCCGTATTCTATGCCTTTTTTTTCAACAAGACGTCCTGTTGTTGCAATCAGAATCTTACCATCAGGACGATGATAACGTGGCTTGTAGGTAAACCGACTGCAATCTATTCCTGAGCCGTGGACGATAATTTTTTTTTCGTCACAACCTAATTTAATAGCGCGCTGTCTAAAAAACTCACAGTTAGCTAGAAAAAAATCTCCTTTACTAAATAGTTCATCATACACCTCTTCTCCATAAGCTTTCACATACCAGCTGATATCATAACCTCGAAACGAAGTTATCAATTTTCCTTTGATGGCACCAACATCTCGTAAAATCATGCCTTCGATACCATACATTCCAAATTGGCAATGAATAATATCGTATGATTGAGACTCTAATAGAGGTATGACTGAGTAAAGCAACCTCATTGAAGCGGCTCGTTTTCCAAACTTGAAAATATTAAGAGATTGCAGCAAAACTAAAGGGGCTTTGTAAAAGTTAGTAAATACTAACGATAACCCTTTGAAAAAGCGTAAGAAGTAATTGTTAGGAATTTGGGGTAAGTAGTAGGTACAGTCTAGCAGTTGATATTTCTCTACGTCAGGATGGAACTTAGAAATATTATCAGGTTTATAGCCATAAATATGAACTTCATGTCCACGTATAAGCAACCCTGTCATTTGGTTCAGAATGAACGTCTCTGATAATACAGGAAATGGTCCTACTATGAAGGCGATTCTCATAAAAAATACTACGGAATAAGAGATGTTTAAATACTGCTGTCAAACCTAACTTGTGCTTTGATTCTAAATTTTATACAAAAAATTATAGAGAGCATCCCAATTTTGCACATAAAGATGGTAGTGGGAGCATCTTGCTCCCTACTTTATTACTGAAGCGGGCAAGATACCCGCACTACAAAATAAAATAAATTTACATATTTGGGATGCTCCCCAATTATAGTTATCTTTTTTTATGTACCAAGATATTATGGAATTTATTCACATAATCTTTAAATAGTAAAAGAAATTAAAGATTTGTTTGATGCAAAAATTAAATGACAGACAGTATCAAGTTTTGAATATATTAGCAAACAAGCTAAATTCTTTTTTCGTCAAATGACTTTCCTGTTTGAGGAAAACTAATATTTTTTAATACATCCATCTTGAGGCAGATATTTTTAAATTTAGGATTTATTCCCGATAGTTAAGTTCCATCAGTACGATGAAAACTAGTTACTCTGTTGGAATTTACTGTCATGTCCTTAACTGAAGATGTTCTTTCGCGATTACCAGGTGATGTTTTGGGAGGGTTACGCCAAGCCGATCGCATCTTAGCATCACTGAGAGAGGGTAACGCTGCTGTACCACCAATGGTCATACAAAAAACTCAGCAACCTTTAGGTGTTGTAGATTGGGATGTTGTCATTAGCGGCGGTACATTAGGCATTTTAATTGGTTGTGCCTTAGTGTTGAAGGGAGCGCGAGTCGCGTTGATTGAACGCTCGATTTTGCGTGGTAGAGAGCAAGAATGGAATATTTCTCGTAAAGAATTGCAAGTTTTTTTGGAATTAAATTTACTTACAGATGCAGAATTGGAGCAGGCGATCGCTACAGAATATAATCCCGCAAGAGTGAGCTTTTTTGGCGGTGCAGAGGTTTGGGTAACAGATGTTTTAAACATCGGTATAGATCCAGTTTATTTGCTGGAAGTTTTAAAGCAGCGATTTATTGCGTCTGGTGGAAAGTTGTTTGAAAACACTCCATTTACAGAAGCAGTCGTTCATCCTGATGGAGTGATGGTAAATAATCAGTTCAAAACGAGGTTGTTAATTGATGCAATGGGACATCTTTCTCCCATAATGCAGCAAGCACGTCAGGGACAAAAACCAGATGCACTTTGTTTGGTTGTTGGAACTTGTGCTCAAGGTTTTCCGGAAAACCACACAGGCGACTTGTTGTTATCATTCACACCTATACAGAATCAATGCCAGTATTTTTGGGAAGCTTTCCCAGCAAGGGATGGTAGAACCACTTACTTATTTACTTACATGGACGCCAATCCACAACACTTGGGTTTAGAAGCTCTTTTTGAGGATTATCTGCGCTTAATGGGCGAATATCAAAGCGTGGAGTTGAGCCAGCTCATATTTAAACGAGCGCTATTCGGCTTTTTTCCCTCCTATCGTCATCCTCTGAAGACACCCTGGAGTCGCATTTTAGCTGTTGGAGATAGCAGCGGGAGTCAGTCTCCCTTGAGTTTTGGTGGTTTTGGTGCGATGGTGCGTCATTTGCGGCGTTTAACATTAGGCATTCACGAAGCATTGCAAACAGATCAGTTATCTGCAAAGGCGATACCTTTCCTGCGGAACGCTACGCGTTGGCGCAGCCTGTCCGCAGGACTTACGGTAAGCTCCGCTAACGCACTACTGCAACCATACCAACCTAGTTTAGCTGTGACTTGGCTATTCCAAAGAACAATGAGTGTTGATATTAATCAAAAAAGTGATCCAAATCAAATTAATCAACTGCTGTCTGCGGTGTTTCAACAAATGCAACAACTCGGTGAACCTGTACTAAAACCTTTTTTGCAAGATGTGGTACAGTTTCCAGCACTAACACAAACACTCATAAAAACTGCCTTAACACATCCAGCATTAGTTGCCAAAGTGATTCCCCAAGTCGGTTTGGGAAATTTACTAGATTGGATGGTACATTACGGAAATTTAGGAACTTACTCTGTTTTATTTTGGCTCAGTCAAATGTTAGAGCCGTGGAAGGAAAATTTGCCTAGTATACCTAAATACTATTGGAATCGCTGGACTGAGGGCTGGAAGTATGGTTCTGGCAATGATTATTCTGATTGATAATTTTACAGTTAAGGACATAGAGAAGAGAACAGAGGAGAGGAAGAAACTTCAATCCATGATTTGAAGTCAATAAATTTAAAATTCCAAAATGTAGAATATCATTATGCTGCAAAAGCAAGTTCAAGGAATACAGCACTTTTCTGTTCTGCTGAGTTTACTGCGCGATCGACAAGCTTTTCTAGAAGAAATTCGTCAGCAAGTCAGATTACACAATAAAATCAGTTCGCTTCTTGTGTCTAGTTCGATATTTTTTGCTATCTACGGCTCTATTATTGGAGCATCACACAGTTGGGCGCAAGCAATATCTAGTGCTATCAAGCTTCCTGCTTTTTATTTATTAACGCTCATCATATGTTTCCCGACTTTGTTCTTTTTCAACATTTTGTTTGGTTCACGTAGCAGTTTTCTCCAGCACTTTGTCGTATTGCTTACGGCTATATCAGTGATTAGTGTTCTTCTATTTAGTTTTGCACCTGTCGCCCTTTTCTTCCTCATAACTGCACCTGACTCCTATCAATTTTTTAAACTGTTGAATGTCTTAATTTTTGGTATCACAGGTTCTTTTGGAGTGAAATTTCTTTATGACGGAATGCAATTGCTTTCTCAACAAGATGAAGTAGGTAAAGGAACCCGCACCACTATTTTAAGATCTTGGTTGTTTCTTTATGCCTTTGTTGGTATGCAATTGGGATGGTTCCTCAGACCATTTTTCGGTGCGCCTGGTTCTAAGTTTGAGTTATTTCGAGCCGTGCAAGGTAATTTTTATCTTGATATTGTGGCGGCAATTTCAGAAATTTTGGGTTATCGTTAGTTAGGAGTGAGAAGTTTTTTTATTAATTCCTTACTTTTCAAGCGAACAATTCATCGACTGCTATACTAAAACCTTTTAGCACAGTTTGAGTGCTGACAACCTCTCCAGAAATAAACACAAGTCGTTGATTTGGTGTTATCACAATAATCCAACGATTTTCGGGAAACACCAGCCAAACTTCCTCTCCTCCAGACTGCAAATATTCTTGAGATTTAGCAATGATCTCTTCAGCAAGATCTTTAGGGGAAACAATCTCAGCAATGAGTGGGAAACTTTGGGGTAATACAGCAGGTTCACCAAATTGATTGATAAGTTCTGGTGTGAGATAAGCAACATCAGGAACACGTCCCTGCTTATTGGTGCGACACGGTACCTCTGTATAAACTTGTCCTCCTTGTCCACTGGATTCTTTGTAATTTCTCCAGTAATAGGCTAAATTTGCTTGAATTCGGCTATGCTTGAGTGTCACTCCGTTTTTCTCCAATAATTCCCCATTTACCCATTCTGTGTTATTGGGAGGATTTTGCATCCAGTCTTCTAAGGAAAAATCTTTTGATAAATTTGAAAGAACTGTAGAATTTCCCATAATTATCTAAACTCCAGTGGCAACACTTACTAACATTATGACTAGTTATGTCTAAAAACGCCTCATTGCTGTTTGTACTTTCTCAACTTGTCTGGGTGCTTGCATTTCTTGGAAGAGTGCGATCGCCTTATCAAAATTTTCTCGACTTTCAGCAACTTCTCCCATGATTTGATGAGTTAATGCCAGTTGATAGTAAGCCTCAGCTAAATCCCATTTAGCGCCTATTTCAACTAAAACTCTGATTCCTTCTTCATGACAAGCCACAGCTTCTTCAAATTCTTCTTGTTCTCGATGCAATTGTGCTAAACCAATTAAAGCTTTAGGTTTCGCTTGAGTATAAGGACTATTTTCAGCATAATAAATATCTCTTTGGTATATTTCAAATGATTTTTCTATTTCTCCTAAGTTCTTATACGTGAGTAATAAGTAAAATAATCTATACTCTGTTACCCATGAAGGAAGTTCTTCTTTTGGTAATCTATTATATAAGTAATTAGCAATCTCAATTGCTTCCTCATCTCGTCCTAAACATGAGTTTAAGAATGCTAGGTAAAATAAAGCAGATGGAGCATATTTATCATAGTCAAGTTTCTGGCAAAGCTGGACAACTCGTCTGAAAGTATTTACAGCTTCTTCAAGTTCCCAAAAACCAATTTGACAAATACCACTCGTTAAGAATGAGTTTATGACTATTAATTTCAGTTTTTTGACAGTTTCATTCTCATTTCCTGATGGCATTGATTGCAAGGAATTGAGTGCTATTTCCCTTGATTGCTCACAATAATGAATAGCTTGGTGAATATCACCTTTTAGCCAGCAGATAGCACCTAATGTGTGATAAAGTTTGGCACAACGATATCCTGGTGTAAGTTTATCTAATATCTCGTTAATTGCAGCAGTCATTGGTTTTAACAAACCTCGTTTATAAAACGAGCGTCCAAGAGATTCATGAGTTCCCCATTTATTATTTCTCTGTCTAATGATGACATCTGCAGCTTGTTCAAAGTCTTCAATGACTACATAGTGATAGTAAGCTTCTAAAGCTCTCAATGCATCTGTTGTCCCTTGAACTGTGTTCACACTCTTTGTCCAAAAATCGGCAGCTTTGCGGTTTGCTGTCTCCCATTCTCCACTCAGTCGCAACCGAGCGATCGCTTCTGCCAAAATGACTGGATGCAGCCAGTATTCTCCTTTACCGCATTCTACTAAAGACCGAGCGCGTAAACTATTAACCACCCGCCGACGTTGCGATTCTGCTACATCCCACAGTAAACAAAGCAGCCCGTCAATAGGTACACAAGGCACATCTTGATAGCGGTAGCATCCCAAACGACAGAGGAGCCGATATGCTTCCGGAGCAATTTCTTGCAGGCGGTTAAACTGACTGACAACTAAATTTTCTAACTCTTGTTCAATCAACAAATCATCCTGAATGACATGCCAATAAGCATCTATATCACATTCAAAATCTGCGCGAATGACACCGCTGATGATTCGCATTGCTTTGGCATTACCTCCATAGGCTCTGCATATTTCCCTCAGCGCTGCAGAATCAGGATTAGGATTAATATCGTGACGGGCAAAAAACTGTCTCCACGCCGACTCGTCCAAACCTCTGAGCATATAAAAGTTTACATCAACGCTAGCTTCGCATAGACGTTCACGGCTAGTGATGAGTGTAACTGAATGAATTGCTGGATCTGCCAAAACTCTCAATAATTCTACATAATGGCGATGAGGCTTGATGAATGTTCCATTTATATCTAAAGCAGTTTCAAGGTTGTCAATTAATATACCTATTCTTCTGGTTTCATCTCGAAGTTTCCGTTTCAGTCTCTGCAAATTGATCCCTAGATTACGCCCTGGTTCTTCATCAAAGTTTCGCCATAACCATTCTTCAACTACGCTCTCTACAGAGATAATGTTCTGGGGTTCCGTCGCCATCGACAGTTCTAAAAAGTCGAAGAAACCCTGACTTTCAAAATATTTGCGCGCTAGTTTTGTTTTACCTACGCCGCCCTCTCCTTGGACAACAATAATCTTTGCACCTTGACTAACCATATTGTTGAGTTGAGCGATCGCTTCCTCACGCCCAACAAAATCAGGATCAGGCTCAGCCATAGGAATTTGACAGCGCTCAATAACATCTTTCCAGCTTGTCAGCCCGACAGCTTGACAAATCTTGATAAATGTCTGTCTTTGAATTGGCTCTCTTGCCCAAAACCGTTTCAAAGTGGCTTTTGAAGTAAATGCCGTTTGACACCATATATCAGCAGTTTTATTCCAGCCCTTTCTTTGTCTAGCTTCATCGATAATTTCCAACCCTCGAGTAGATGCTCTCACAGAATCCGCCATTTTTCAAAAAATTAGCATCATATTTCTTCTTATGTTACATTTGGTCCGGTGTTCGATGGCAACTAAGGTGATAACCGAGCCAACTGAGCCAAAAAATTGAGCCGCATAGTGAGCCTTTAAGGCTGATTGCTTCAGTCATTCTAAAAATGTGGATGTTTTTACTTCCCATTTAGGAGGCTTGTAGCATGAAATCCTCTATTTGCAATAATGAGTGCGATCGCGATAATTGTCCGTTCATGAGCGATCCCTATAATCCCAACAGACAGGTGTGTGTCAAATGCGGACAAGACTACTTTTTTCGCCGGAATGGTTTTAGCAATTTTTTTGTAATAGTAGCGCTGGTTGTCTGCTTACTGCAGGTGATTAAAGTCGTGATGAGCAATCACCGTCAAACCATTGAGTTTCAACCTGAGACTCAAACAGATGTTCAAAGCTGGAAATAAGAAGTGCGTCTTATTGTTCCAACTATTAGCACATATCTACCTATTCTCAAATCCATGAAAACCATTACAGATGAGCGCAGTCACCTTCTCAAGTGGACTTTTCTGTGCCTCAAATATTTCTTGATTGTCATATTCGGCTTTGCGATCGCCTATATGATGTCAATCAGTTTTGGTGTATTGCATCTCGCCGCCATGCTACTACCCTTAGTAGGCAGTTGGTTTTGGCGAGTGGGAATTCTCCTATTGTGTTTGCTAGCATTAGCTGTCATTTTAGAATCATTGCGTTAAAGAGTGAGATTTTGGAGTCAGGATAATTCTCCCTCATCCCCCTCTACGCTTGGCATCCAAAAACTTGAGTTGTCGATATAAACAAGAAATCTGCGGTAAATTCACACCCGCAGCTTGTGCCATTCGTAACGGGTTGCCGAAAATTGCCTCTACCTCTAAGGGGCGACATTCGTCATAATCTATTTTCATGCTGGTACGATACGGCTTCATCTTCACGGTATAATCGAGCATTGTTTGAATGAAGCTGTCCGGGATAATGCGATCCCAACCCTTTGCCCCTGCCACTACTTCATACATCAGCTGTTCCACTAACTTGCGGGTGTGAACATTTGCCATTAATTCATTGGTTGTAGCGTTGAGAATAACAGAAAGCCCATTATATGGAATATTCCACACCAGTTTTTTCCAACGCCCTAGCAGCAAGTCTTCAGTTAATTCAATAAGGATACCAGCACTTTCAAAATCCTCGCCAATTTGCCGCATCCGTTGTGTGATACCAGCTGGATAATAGTTAGCTGCATACTCCCCTAAAGTAATTTGTCCATAGTCCAAGTGGCAGATATGTCCTGGTTCCACTTTATTTGAACACAGAAAGCACAACCCACCAATAACTTTGTCACTACCGACAATTTGGGCAACTTCCTCTTCCACACCAAGTCCATTCTGCAAAACCAACACTACCCCATCATCCTTGACGACAGGTGGTAACATTTTAGGCAGCAGATGGTTTTGCGTTGTTTTCAGTGCAATGACTACGACATCACATTGAGGCATCTTTTCCACATCATAGTAGGCATTGACTTCTGGTAGGCTGAAGTCACCGTCAACAGACTCAATGATTAAACCGTGTTGGCTGACGTGTTCGTAGTCGCTACGCAGCAAAAAGTGGACATTTAACCCAGCTTTTTGGAGTCTAGCACCGTAAAATCCGCCTAATGCACCAGTTCCTAGAATGGCGTATGTACGATTAGACATGGAGCCAATTAAGCTATTTTCTGCGATTATCTTACAGCTGATCAGGTTTTGGTTCATGTTATTAATTGAGTCACTTTGATTTCTTAATTCACATTTTTTTAAAATTTTAAGAGCAATATTCAAATTAAAATCTTGGATGAATATTTCTCATAAAAGCTTATGAATTCTGGGTTTCGCTGCGCTTCCGATGCTTTTAAGAATAAAAATACTTTACTTATCTAAACTTATGTTAATTAAGTCGTGTTTTTATTAAATATACGTACTAAGGTATGTTACATTGTTTTATAAATATGTTAGTTTTTTAACAAAATGCTGACATTATCCCCAAAAATTGATGCTTGACTTTACCAGCCTAGCTGAGTTCTCCCGCGCCAACTGTGTAAGTATTTGTGCATTTCTGGTACCAGCCAACTTGCTTGCTACGATATTGACCATGATTTTTGCCGCACTCCGTCGCCCGTCACATGATGTATGGCAAGCAGCCGGAATTGCCAGCATATTTGCGTTAATGATGGTATTGCACGTATATACTTGGTTCCTGATTGGTGTGGTGATGGCTCCCACCTACATCTTGCTATGGCTAGCACTCACCTGTTTGTTAATAAATGTAGGGGCAATCCTGTTTCAAAGATACTACACTCAAATACCTCAGCATGGTAATGGATAGTTAACTCATCCCCCGGCTATCAAAACATCGCTACGCTTGTTTTGATAGCCGGGGGGAAATCGAAGTCATTAGTCCTTAGTCATTAGTAGTTTTTCATGATTTTTCGTGTTTAATCATACTAATGACTGTTGACCAATGACTGATGACTAAGGCGGCAAGGCGGCAATTCCTCCCCGCTCTGGAAGAGACGGGGCAACCGAAGCCGTCTTTCGGTGACGAGAACACAAAACTGACTCATTACCAAATATCCTTGGGACAATCGAAAAAATCGAGTCATTAGTCCTTAGTCATTAGTACTAATGACTAAGGTGGCGAGCGACGATTCATCCCATTCCTAGAAGGAATGGGATGAATCGTCGCTTTTTTGTAACGAAATATACAAATTTCTATTTTTTCTAGAAAATAAGGCTACGCTAGACATACACATCTAACTCGCAAAGATATCGCGAATCAAAACAACTCTATGCCTTCACAGTCTTCGCAAAAGACTACCGCGAAGAGGAGAATATCTTATGCTTTCATCATCTCTACTTCAGTTGGAGCCTCCAACTCCCGCATATATTTGTCCATATGAACAAGCTTGTAGCTACCTAGAAGAAGCGGCAAAAGAATTGAAGCTAGACCAAGGTATTTTGGAGGTTCTCAGTCATCCGCGTAAGGTTGTCACAGTTTCCATTCCTGTAAAACGAGATAATTCAGAAGTACAAGTCCTGGCTGGACATCGGGTGCAGCACTGCGATATTTTAGGTCCATATAAGGGCGGCATTCGTTACCATCCAGCCGTGACATTGCGAGAAGTCTCAGCGCTGGCGATGCTTATGACTTGGAAATGTGCGCTCTTGGGTATTCCCTACGGAGGTGCTAAAGGAGGAATTGCTCTAGATCCAAAACGCTACAGTGTTGGTGAACTAGAAAGAATCACCCGTCGCTACACCAGTGAGTTGATTAAAGATATCGGTCCTGCAGTAGACATTCCAGCTCCAGATATGGGAACCTCAGCCCGTGAAATGGCATGGATGATGGATACCTACTCAGTTAATGTCGGTCACGCCGTACCTGGGATTGTGACTGGTAAACCCATTTCTATAGGTGGTTCGCGGGGACGAGAAATGGCAACTGGACGCGGTGTCATGCTTATTGTCCGTGAGGCGCTGGCTGACACAGCTCAGTCACTGGTAGGAGCTAGAATCGCCATCCAAGGTTTCGGCAATGTCGGGAGTGCAGCGGCTTTATTGCTACATCAAGCAGGAGCGAAAGTGATAGCTGTTTCTACTGGTTCTGGGGGAATCTTTTGTGAAGATGGTCTAGATATTCCAGTCCTAAAAGCTTATGCTGCTCAGAACCGCAAGAGTGTTGTTGGGTTTTTGCAAGCAACACCAATTAGCAACGCAGACTTACTGACTTTACCTTGCGATGTCCTCATTCCCGCAGCTTTGGAGAACCAAATAACTGAAGATAATGTGAACCAGGTACAAGCGAAGATTATAGCAGAGGCGGCTAATGGTCCGGTCACTCTCCTGGCAAACCAAATACTAGAAGCAAAGGGTATCACTGTACTACCAGATATTTTGGCGAACGCTGGCGGTGTTGTTGTGAGTTATTTGGAGTGGGTGCAGGGTCTTTCCTATGTATTTTGGGATGAAGAGCGCGTCAATAAGGAATTGGAATACTTAATGGTGCAGGCATACCGCCAAGTCATTCAACAATCTAAGATACATCAAATTTCTCTGAGGTTAGCAGCTTACACACTGGGTGTCGGTCGTGTTGCTCAAGCGCTTAGCGATCGCGGTCTTTATCCATAATACTATATCTTGACAAGGTCAGATATAACACAATATTTCGGCAAAGTCAAGAATTTCCATCTACATAGGATTAGTTGTGCATTGGTTTTTTTGTAATTGTTCGCGTAACTGTTCGCGGGGGAATTGAAGTTCAATGGCTTTATTGTATGAATCGCATGCTTCTTTTTTTCTTCCTAATTCATCTAAGGTAGACCCTCGGTTAGCCCAAATAAAAGGGTCTTTTGGTCGAAGTTCTTTTGCCTTGTCGAATGCAGCTAATGCCTCGTTGTAGCGTTTTAAATCTAAAAGTGCTAATCCTTTGCTTATCCAGGCAGGATAGAAGTCATTTCTTCTTTCAATTGCTTTGTTAAGTGATTGTAAGGCTTCCTCATGTTTTTGGAAACGCTGTCCTAGTAAAGTCCCACGACTATACCAAACAAAATAATCATCCGGACGAACTTCACTGGCTCTATTAAAAGCTAGAAGAGCTTCTTGAGGGTTTCCCATAACATCAAGTACATTGCCTTTACCAACGAGAGCTTCATAGAAATTTTTATCGATTTCAAGTGCTTTTTGATAAGAAGCGAGTGCATCTTGAGGACGATTTAACTTTTGCAAGGTATTTCCTCGATCAGTCCAAGCAATTGGGTCTTTTGGATGTCTTTTGAGAAAATCGTCATAAGAGTCTAGCGCTTCTTCAAAGTATTCCCTGGCTGCTTGTGGTCCTTGCAACTGTTCTGTTGCAATACCAATATCATACCAAATACTTGGTACATCTGGTCTGATTTGCTTCACTTTATCGAAGGCTTCTTTTGCTTCTTTATACTTTCGCAAGCCAAGATAAGCTATTCCTTTACCACTCCAAGCATCAGCATCGTTAGAGTTGAGGTTAAGTACCTTTTCATGAGTTTCTAAGGCTTCCTTAGATCTGTCTAATCTATATAAAGTTTTCCCTTTATTATTTAACGTTTTGATATCATTTGGTTTGAGCATCAGCGCTTTATTATAAGAGTCTAAAGCTCCCCAAAGACGTCCTAAGCTCAAAAGAGCATCTCCTCGTCCTTGCCAAGCTTCAGCGGAATTTGGTTTGATTGCTATAAGGTCTTGAAATTCATCAAAAGCTTTTCTTGATTCACGTACACTTAGGAAATAATTCCCTTGATAGAGGTGATAGAAAGGTCGGAGAAATGGGTGAATAAATTCTATGCTAACGACAATAACTCCTGCTGCTCCTAAAATAATTGCAACGTACCAAAGCTTTGACAACGTCTGGGGTTCAGATGGTCTTGTCGTCATCTGAGTAATTTGCGGCCCACTCACTTCTGTTTCTATTGTAAATTCATTCAAATTCGTGATAACATCGATTATCGTTATTTCGTCTAGCTCTCTGAAAATCTCGTCTACAGACTGATAGCGATGGTCTGGGTTTGAGTAAACCATTTTTGTTAAAATGGGAGCTAATATATCATCAACATCAACCTCGTCAGTCAATATTATCTTGTCTTTTTCATCACGTCTTAAATTTCTTGGGTGTATTCCAGTCAAGAGTTGAATTGCTGTCATCCCTAAACCATATATGTCACTGTTATAACCTGGCTTTCCTGCCAATTGTTCTTGTGGAGCATACCCAGGAGTGCCAATCATGGTTTGAGTATATAACTGTTGCTGGGGAGATGAATATCTAGGGTCTAATTGTTTGACTGCACCAAAATCAATCAAGACAAATTTTTTATCCTCTCTCCTCACCATTATGTTGGAAGGTTTGACATCACGATGGATAATATTTATTTGATGAAGATATCGCAGAATTGTTAGTATTTCTCGCAAGAAAAGAATAACTCCGTGCTTTGACCATCTCTTGTTAAGCAGATTCTGCAATGGTTTTCCTTCTATGTATTCTTGAACTAAATAATAATTTTGCTCTTCTTCAAAGTAATCAAAATATTTTGGTATCTGTTGGTTCTGTTGCAAATGAAGAAGAGCACTTGCCTCTCTTTTAAATAATATTTTTGCTGTTTCAATATCAGCACTCTGAGGATCGAGTTTTTTAATGACACAGGGAGAATTGGATGTCTGAGTATCTTCAGCAAGATAGGTTATACCAAAACCTCCTCGAGCTAATTCTTTGACAATTTTGTAGCGTCCACTCAGTAATTTTTTTCCCCTTGTTGTCTTCATATTATTGAGTCTTGAATTTTAGAGTATTGTTCTGTAACCAAACCAGGTAGACAGAATTAAAAATATGTGCTGCTGAATAAATCCCTACGTATACAATTTTGCATTTTGATTGATTTTTCTATACCTCCAGTACATACATAGCAATGCTTTAACTCTCTACTTCAACTCCTTTACTAAATCTAATCAGATTAATCAACGTCTATCTGATGAGTTTCTTTAAGAAAAGAAACTTTCAAATTTTGACTTCATCACTTCTTCATCACTTACAGGTTACACAAGACCTCTCGTTACGCACTTAGTAAAATTTTATTATGACTCTAATAGAAAAGAACAAGGTATGTGGTAAATAAAATTTAAATAATCAATGCTTATCTCTTAAATTCCAGTGATACATAGCAACACCTTAGCAATGAAGACTTCGTGTGAGGAGCGAATAATATGAATCGAGGCGGACAGCTTAGGTTTGGGAATCTCAAGTTAGCTGTTGCGTTGATAATGAATACAATTATCTTTTTCCCTTATTGTAAAGCCTCCGCCCAGAGCTTGCTTAATGAGGGTTCCAACACTGAAATTTTACCTCCTCCTAAATTTCAGATTTTGACTCCTACTTCCAAAAATACACCATCAACTGCTATTCTATCTCAGGTTCCGAGTCCCAATCCCATTACTCCACCAGTACCACCACCGCAACCAATCCCGACTCCACAACCACTACCAGAAACTCCGCTTGATGTCACTCCATCAACACCTCCCTCGCCAGAATCGCGTCCTACTATTCCTGGAACTATTATCGTTAAAAAGTTTGAGTTTGTAGGTAACACAAAAAAGGTATTTAGTAACAAAAAGTTAAGAGAGGTAACTGATCCATTTACCAATAGACCAATCACCTTTGCTGAACTGCTGGAAATAGAGACTAAAATCACAGAGCTTTACGCAAAAGCTGGGTATGTCAATTCTGGTGCTTTGATTCCTGCTGATCAAGCTTTTCCTCCAGAGGGAGCAGTCGTCAAAGTTCGGATTCTTGAGGGTGAAATAGAAGAGATTAAGGTCACAGGTACCCGACGCTTGAACTCAGACTACGTGCGTAGTCGTATAAAACTTGGCACCTCTAGACCTTTAAACCGATTTCGCCTATTAGAGACATTGCAACTGTTGCAACTGAACCCCTTGATTCAAAATCTTTCTGCTCAATTGTCTACGGGTTCACGTCCAGAACAGAGCTTACTAGAAGTCAACATCCAAGAAGCAGACTCCTTTAGAACAGAATTGTTTGTGGATAATGGTCGCGCTCCCAGTGTCGGTAGTTTCCGACGGGGTATCCGCATCAGCGAAGGGAATGTCTTTGGCTTAGGCGATAGCTTTGGTGCAACATACACAAATACCGATGGAAGTAATGCCCTCGACCTCAGCTATGCTCTACCAGTGAATCCCCGCAATGGGACTGTCAACGTAGCAGGCGGATTTACAGACACAACGGTGATTGAACCACCTTTTGACCGCATTGATATTACAGGTGACTCATTCTACGTAGATGTGGGTTTCCGCCAGCCAATCATCCAGTCTCCGACGCGAGAGTTAGCGCTGGGTTTAACCTTTTCTCGACAGCAAAGTAAGACGAAACTAGATGATGAGGACTTTCCACTTTCTCCAGGAGCCAACGATAACGGGGAAACCCGCATATCCGCAGTGCGGTTCTTTCAGGAATATACACAGCGTAGTGCACAACAAGTCTTTGGCTTTCGCTCTCAATTTAGTCTTGGTGTAGGGTGGTTGGATGCAACTGTCAACAGCCAAGCTCCCGATAGTCGGTTTTTCTCCTGGCGAGGACAAGGACAATACGTGCGACTTTTGGCAAAAGACACTTTGCTCGTCTTACGTTCTGATATACAACTGGCAACAAGAGCCTTAGTACCCTTAGAGCAAATTAGCGTCGGAGGTATACAAAGCGTCCGGGGTTATAGACAAGATGAGTTTTTAGTAGATAACGGCTTGTTTGCTTCAGCGGAGGTGAGATTCCCCATTCTACGAGTAGAAGATATCAAAGGAGTTTTACACGTTGTACCATTTGTCGATTTTGGTGTTGGCTGGAATAATTCCACCAAAGGACGCACTAATCCAGATCTTGATCCCAATACTTTGATTGGTGTGGGTTTGGGCTTGCAATGGCAGATGGACGATACATTGACTGCTCGCATTGACTACGGTATTCCGCTAACTGATGTGAATTCAAGGGATAGGACGTTGCAAGAGCAAGGTTTTTATTTCTCGGTCAATTACAGTCCTTTTTAGAAAGGCAGGTGTAGGGTGAGCATTGCCAATGCCCACCTTACTTAATTTGAGGATGTATTGCACTGAATTTTATATTGGAGTTGATATGAAACAGGGTTGGCGATCGCTCTTATTAACCTTACCCCTAAGCATCATAGGGAGTTTGACTTTTCTACATACAGTCAAAGCGCAACAAGTAACTTCTGATGGAACTGTATCTACCACAGTTACCACTCCCGACGGCAAAAATTTCAACATCAATGACGGGACTAGAAGGGGAGGAAACCTGTTTCACAGCTTTAAAGAATTTTCTGTTCCCACAAGTGGTTCGGCTAACTTTAACAATGCAGTTGATGTGCGAAACATCATCAGTCGAGTGACAGGTGGTTCTGTTTCTAGTATTGATGGTTCGATTAAAGCACTAGGTAACGCGAACTTATTTTTACTCAATCCAGCGGGTATTATCTTTGGACCAAATGCCAGCTTGAATATTGGTGGTTCATTTTTTGCAACTACAGCGAACAGTTTTGTATTTGAAAATGGGTTGGAGTTTAGCGCCACTGACCCGCAAGCACCGCCATTGTTAACTATCAATATTCCAAATATTCCCATTGGAATGAGATATCGGGATAATCCTGGAAACATCACGACTCAATCTACTAGTCTTGCGGTTCCTCAAGGAAACTCTTTAGCGCTGGTAGGGGGTAACGTTAACTTGAGTGGCGGGATACTGTACGCTCCAGGAGGACGAGTTGAATTAGGAGGATTATCTGCTCCCGGAACGGTGGGATTGAATAGCGATGGGAGCTTGAGTTTTCCTGTGGGAGTGCAACGAGGCGATGTATCGCTCACTAATCGCGCTCAAGTTAATGTCTTTGCTGGTGGGGGAGGCAATATCGCAGTTAATGCTCGAAATTTAGAGCTTTCCGGAGGAAGTATTCTTGGTGCTGGGATACAGTCAGGCCTAGGAACACCAGGCGCTCAAGCAGGCGATATTAAAATTGATGCTACAGAAAGGGTGAAAATCGAAGGAAGAACTGGCTCTCCTAGTGGAATCTTTAACATAACAGGCAACTTTTCATCGGACATTTCCAATATCACAGAACCAGGAAACGCAGGAAATATAATCATCAACACAGGAACCCTGGAAGGAATCGGCAATATTTTGATAAGTTCTAGCACCAACGGAGAAGGAAATGCAGGAAGGGTCATCATCACAGCTGAGGATAAAGTCTCCTTAACAGGAGACGACTCTGCCAATAACTTCACCGGCTTCGCCTTTTTATCTAGTTTTGTAGGCGAGTCAGGTACAGGTAATGGTGCTGACATTATTATCAACACGCCCTCCCTTTCTTTATCTAACACCGGTATCCTTGCTTCCAGTTTAGGACAAGGGAATGCGGGGAATATCGAACTCAAGGCTTCTGAGTATATTTCTGTAGGAAGTCGCTCCCAGTTGCAAGCTGCTACCTCTGGTAGAGGAAATGCAGGTAATATAATTATTGACGCTCTTAATGCTGCTGTTTCCTTTGATGGAGCAAACACTTTAGCAAGTACTGCTGTAGGCGAAGCCAGTACTGGCAAAGGTGGTGATATTACAGTTAAAGCGCACAATCTCTCTGTAACCAATGGTGCTTCATTGTTCACCGATACCTTTGGACGAGCAGAGGCTGGTAGATTAGCCAATGCTGGAAATATTCAAATTAACGTCTCTGAGGATGTTTCTTTCAAAGGAGCTTCTGATCTTAGCTCTTCAACTTCGGGACAGGGGAATGCAGGTAATGTAGCTATTTCTGCTGGTGGAAAAATCTCCTTTGATGGGAAAGGGAGCGAAGGCTCTATAAGTGGTATCTTCAGCGATGTGACCACAGGAGCAGAGGGTAATGGAGGCAACATCGAACTACGAGCCGGGTCGGTCTCAGTAACTAATGGTGCGCAACTGAGTGCTAGTACATCTGGCAAAGGAGATGCAGGTAGTGTGAGGATTAATGCTACCGATACAATCTCTTTTTCTGGGACAGATAACAACGGATTCCCTAGTGCTGCCTTCAGTACCGTAGAATCGGGAGGTGTGGGCAACGGTGGTGAAATCAATATTACTGCAGGATCACTCGAATTGACCAATGGAGGTCAACTCAATACCTTTGTTCGTGAAGCCTCGATAACAACTGCTGGTGGGAATGGCAATGCCGGAAACGTAAAGCTTGATATTCGCAACGGCGTCACAATTACGGGAGTGAGTAACAATGGTGCCCGCAGTGGTATCTTCAGTAATGTGCAAAGCTCTGCTGTGGGCAACGCAGGTAGCATTGATATTAATGCGCGATCGCTCTCTGTTACCAATAACGGTAGAATCTCTAGCAGTAATTTCAGTAATGGTGCTGCAGGCAATATAAAAATTACGACCACCAAAGACATCCGGCTGGACAACCAAGCATCTATTGATGCCAACACAAATGGAGGAGAAGGTAACATTACCCTCAACTCTCGCGACTTAATCTTGCGTCGTAACAGTAGCATCACCACCAACGCCACTGGCAAAGCGACTGGCGGCAATATTACCATTAATACTGGCAATCTCGTCGCTTTTCCAAAGGAAGATAGTGACATCACAGCCAAATCAGATGAGAGCTTTGGCGGTCGGATAAGCATCAATACTAAAGGTGGTATCTTTGGTATTCAGTTTCGGCAGCAAGACACACCATTGAGTGATATCACTGCGAGTTCTGCCCTTGGTCCACAGTTCAGTGGCACTGTGCAAATCAACACACCCGATATTGACCCCAGTAGCGGGTTATTTGATTTACCAGAAACTGTCACAGACCCCGCACAGCAAATTGCCCAAAACCCTTGTCTCCGTGGAGGTGGCGAATTTATCATCACTGGGCGTGGCGGATTTCCAACTAATCCTAGTCAAATTCTCAGTAGTGACAATGTGCGCGTGGATTTAGTCAAACCTGTCGCCAGTACGAGGAATTCCACAAGTGCAACACAAAAGCAGACATCTACCAGAGCAAAAGTCGAAGAGATAGTACCAGCTCGAGGATGGATATTCAATGAAAAAGGTCAGGTGGTGCTGGTATCTTATGACCCCACCAAGACTGGTGTACAACGTGAGCAGCCAACACCTGCTAGTAGTTGTGCAGCACAGAGATAGGAACTATTAGGCAGAGAAATATAGCGGTTCTAGTGTTGCATACACTACAAGATAGAGGCACAGTATGCTGTATCTTTTGTTATTACAAATGACGAAGGACTAATGACGAAAGATAACCCTCATGAGTTAATATGCAATTTACCTTAAGCTGAAACCCTACAAATTCTTTATAGCAAGCGCTCATTCAGATTTCTTCAAAAAGGTAGAAATTATGAAACAGGTTAAGTGTTCCCTTTTCTTATTCGCCTTACCCCTATGCACCATAAGCGCTTTAGCGCCTATCACCACAGCCAAAGCCCAAGTTTCTGCGGATGGAACTGTATCTACAACCGTTACCACTCCTGATGGCAAAAATTTCAATATCAATGACGGAACCAGAAGGGGAGGAAACCTTTTTCACAGCTTCAAAGATTTTTCTGTTCCTACAGGTGGTTCGGCTGTGTTCAACAATCCCACTGACGTGCAAAATATTATCAGCCGGGTGACGGGTGGTTCGATTTCTAGTATTAATGGTTTGATTAAAGCCAATGGCATAGCTAACTTATTTTTACTCAATCCAGCAGGGATTGTTTTTGGACCGAATGCCAGCTTGAATATTGGTGGTTCATTTTTTGCAACTACAGCGAACAGTTTTGTATTTGAAAATGGGTTGGAGTTTAGCGCCACTGACCCGCAAGCACCGCCATTGTTAACTATCAATATTCCAAATATTCCCATTGGAATGAGATATCGGGATAATCCTGGGAAAATTACTAATCAATCTGCTGTTCTTCAAGTCCAGCCAGGGAGAAGCTTAGCGCTGGTTGGCGGTGATGTGAGCTTAAATGGGGGTTCTTTGCAGGCTCCCAATGGTCGTATCGAGTTGGCAGGAATCGCAGGAACAGGAACTGTGGGACTTTTGGCTAATAGTAATAATTTTAACTTAACTTATCCTGATAATCTACAGAGAGCAGATGTATCGCTGGGCAATGCAGCTAAGGTGGATGTGACTGATAGAGGTGCAGGCAGTATAGCAGTCACCGCCCGTAATTTAAATCTTTCTGGACAAAGTAGCATTTCTGCTGGCATCGGGCAAGGGTTAACGGCAAATACTCAACAGCCAGGTGATGTGAACCTCAATCTCACAGGAGTGCTCAAAATTACTCAGGACAGCCGGATTAACAATGTCGTTAATAGAAGGGCAACAGGTAACGCTGGTGACATTAATGTCAAAGCGACAACAGTGGATATCAATGGCGGAATCCTTCGCACCCGCACCTTGGGGAATGGCGATGGAGGTGACATCAACATTCAAGCTGGTGATATTTTTATAAATAATCCAGCTTATAAAGTGAAAGATGAGAAGAACCAGCCACTAACTACTGAAGAAGATAAACCTGCACTGGATGCTAGTAATTATCAAAGAGACGGAGTTGGTGTTGGCAGAGGACGCAGCGGAAATATCTCACTGACTGCTAGTGGCTCAATTTCTTTAATTGGGCTAGGTATAGACCCTAAGCAGGACAATAAGGTGATTTCCACCTACAACGCCGGTGGCGGAAAAGGCGGAGGGGATATATCACTGCAAGCCAATGCGATATCTTTATCCAATGCTTACATTGTCAGCAGCAGCTTTAGTCAAGATAGAGGAGCAGGTAACGTTTCACTTATAGGCAATAAGTTTGTCTCCTTAGCAGACAATAGCGAAATTAATGCTGTCAGCTTTTACCGTGGCAACTCTGGAAATATTACCCTAAAATCTGACGGTCCTGTGTCTTTGCAAAAGAGCTTTCTTTCCACTGAAGTCGGATTGTCCAACAACCCCCCAAACCTTGGAATAGGTGATGCTGGTGATATTCAGATAACTGGGCGGTCTGTTTCAATAACTGACAAGTCGTTTGTGACAACAAAATCAAATAATGGTGGCAACCCTGGTAATATTGTGATTATTGCTCCAAATTTTGTGGAAATTTCAGGGAAAAATGAATTTTCTCAGCGTAACCGTCGTCGAAATAACATCACAGAAACTACCTTGCGGACAACCATTGAGAAAAACGCTCAGGGAGTAGGTGGTGATATCAATATTACGACTGGTACTTTACGTATATCCGATGGGGCAAGATTACAGGCAGAAACAGAAACTTTGAGCCAATCTCAAGGCGGTAATATTCGTTTGCAGGTGCGGGATTTAATTTTCAGGGGTCGCAATAACTTAATCTCTGCCAAAGCTAGCAACAATGCCAATGGTGGTAATATCACTATTAATGCTCCTGATGGCTTAATTGTCGCTTTCCCTGGAAACAATAATGACATCATTGCCAATGCTTTCAGCGGTAGCGGAGGGAAAGTCACAATTAGAACTCAGGGTCTGTTTGGAATCACCCCACTGAGCCGACAAGAACTTGCACAACGTTTGAACACCACAGATTTTAATCTACTAGACCCAAGAAACTTACCTAGCAATGACATCACTGCTATTTCCCAAAACAATCCAAACTTGAGTGGCACTGTCAATATTAACCCACCAGAGATTGATCCCACCAGTGGATTAATTGAATTACCAGAAACTGTTATCGACCCCGCACAGCAGATTGCTCAAAATCCTTGTCTACGAGGTGGTGGCGAATTTACCATCACTGGACGTGGCGGATTTCCAACTAATCCTAGTCAAATCCTGGGTAGTGACAATGTACGTGTTGATTTAGTCAAGCCTGTTACTAGTAAGAAGAATTCCACAAGTGCAACTAAAAAGCAGCCATCTACCAGTGCAAAAGTCGAAGAGATAGTACCGGCTCGAGGATGGATATTCAATGAAAAAGGTCAGGTGGTGCTAGTAGCTTATGACCCCACCAAGACGGGTATACAACGTGAGCAGCCAACACCTGCTAATAGCTGTGCTGCACAGAGATAGAGCACTTAGGGAGCATCCTGATTTTGCAAAAAAGACGGGTATGATGTGCAGTTCTCAATTGGGTACAATACAGGTTGTTTGTAGGGGCACGGGTAGCCTTTGCCCCTACCGTATGCCTGCGTGTATTTTATGCAAGTGAGAATCGCTATATAGCGTTTCCTTGTCTGCTGAGGTACAAATTTATCTGCGTTCATCTGCGGTTAATTCTTTATTTTTGTACCTCACGAATATGGGAATCGCTATATTTCTTGGAAATCCCTAAACTATAGTCGCATTACTAAGCTGTGCCCAATTCTGAGTTCCTGATAAGTCATAACCTTCGCAAATTAACGTATTGTAGTCAAGTCCGGCAAGACCTACACGTGGGTCAAGGCTAAGAGGTTTTTCTAAGCCTAGAACGATGATTTCGTTATTGTCGATCGCAGGAGGACGACCTACAGAGAATGGATAGTTGTTGTCATTGGCAACTAGGATGGTTTTTTCATCAATTACCAGCACATCTTCGATGGTTTGGAAGGGGAAAGTGAATTGTGTGCTACCATCATGATTTAAGTCATTTGGATCTTGAATATTGAGCAGATCTGCGACTTCTTCTTTTGCCACATATCCATTGGCATCTTGTTCTGAAAAATCTACCTTGAAGATTTTTTTGAATTTGGCAGTATCTGCCTGTCCGTTGTCGCGCTCAATCACTAAGTATTCGTTATCGTTAACAACGGTAAAGTCACCGATCGCATAGCTGGGGTTTTCAAGATGGTAGTACCCAACTAGACCTTCATACTGTTTGCTGGTAACATCAAACTCATAAATTCGTAAGGCATTGTTGGGATCGCCAAGCACTGATCCCTCTAGCAGAGGATACAGTTTGGTTTTATCTGGATTAATTGCCAAGCCTTCAAATCCCTTGGAACTGCCAAGGTTGGGGAAGCTAAGACCTGCAATGACATCAGGGTTGTCAGGCGCTCGCACAAACTCACCAGTAATTTGGTCGCGGACTTTGTCTCCGGTACCAGGGAAATCTGTGAAGTAGCCATCCACTCCTAATTTGATAAACTGTTGGAACTCCAGTTCTGGGTTTGTGTTATAATCTCCAGCCAGATACTGACCTTCATTACGGAAGGTGTAAGGATGCACCAGTAAACCTGCGGTATGGGCATCTTGTATCAGCGTTGTTGGAGGTAATGTGGTTTTGTCTGCGTCGTTGACTTCGCCATCTCCATTGACATCATCTGCTTTCCCATCACCATCAGCATCAACACCCTTAACCGAGACAATCATCCGCTTCCAGGGACCAATCCCATCCGCGTATGTCGCAACTTCCTTCAAACCTTCCGGAGTCCGCAGATCACCATAAGTGCGGGGATCACCACTGACGACAAAATCATAGGGTTGCTTCTCGATGAGCGTACCGTCCAAAGCAACATCAGTTGCATCAAGCAATTGGATTAGCGGTACATCTATCTTCTGGTTGAGTTCTTTGAGGTTTCCAACTTCAAAAGACTGGATAAACACCCGATTTGGGTCGGTAAACCCTGTTTTCTCCAGAGTCTCAACTAATGGTTCTTCCAAGGACAAGCCAACAGAGTCATGATAAGTGGGGTGCTTGGTTTCGGGATAGATACCGATTTTTCGACCCGTTTCGGCTTCAACCTGCTTAACCAGGTCAATAATTTCCTCAAGAGTCGGAATTTCATATAGACCGTTATAGGATTGGTCTCGGAAGGAAAGACGCTCCTTTGCTCGCAAAGTTTTGATTTCAGCTAGGGTGAAGTCATCAGCAAACCACCCACTTTCTGGAACACCGTCAATAATCTTGGTTGTATAACGGTCAGCAAACTCTGGGTGATCTGCAACGTTGGTGGTATCTTTGATATTGACTTCATGGCGAGCAATTAACACTCCATCCTTAGTGGAAACCAAGTCTGGCTCAATAAAGTCAGCACCTCGCGCTATTGCTAATTTATATGATTCTAGGGTATGCTCTGGACGCTCACCACTAGCACCTCGGTGACCAATCACAATGGGAGGTTGACCATTTAGGGTGTTCAGTTTGTAGAAGTTAGGGGTAGAAATGGGAGCTTCTAATAATTGACCTGTCTCATCAAAATGCAACAGATAAGGTCCAAATTCATCCCCAATCCAGATAGTCCCATCAGCAGCTAAGACGAAAGATTCTATGTCAAAATCTGCACCTGTTAGCAAACGCTCTGTACTATTTTCATTAGTGATTTTGAATGGAATTTTGTGATTGGGGTCAGAAAGTTGAATAAAGTTGAGAAACTCAACACGACCATCACCCCCTTGTGTACCTCGAAAACTGGGGTCAAGCTGCTGGATTCGCAATAGGAAATCAGCGCTGTTGTTCTTTGCTCCAAAACCATTGTCAGAAAGAAACCAGAAAGTGTTTTGGTCAGCAAACTGTACGCCACTAAAGCCTTGAACAGGTTGTCCTGGAAAGGGTACCGTCCTTCCATTAGTATTGGCTGTGATAAAGTTTCCAGAGGAAGGACCCTCAGCAAATGTATCTGCTGGTAGGAAAGCAAATCCCTTGAGTGTTACGTTTGCCATAGTTTTTTCCTAGTTTGTTGTAACCTAATTTCTGAAGTGTGGGTATACTATCTGCTTTAAGTTGACGTTAACTGAACCGTATGGCATTGAAAATCTCATATGTAGGTTAAGAATAAGAAATGCTTCGATTAAAAGTTAGCTATTAAATTGCCACAGAGAAAACTGGGGATTATAAAATTCCTCTGTCAAAACCTGAATTATGCAAAATTTATACAGACTGGAGGAATTTTACAGTTTAACCTTGAAACTTGACTTCAAGTTGCGAAGCTATCAATAATCTGAAAAAACAAGAACCCCGACTTCTTTAAGAAGTCGGGGTTCTGAATAGGAGCTAGCTTATCAAATGAGAACACAAATTATATTTTAGTGATAAGCTTATTAACTTTTATTGAAAGTAACTTAATAAAAAAATGTCATCACCTAAATCAGGTTAGACCACCGCTTTTTCTAGAGTTTTTTACACAAACTAGTGATTTTTTTTATATGGTTGAACTCCTTATCCAAAACGCCCAGAAGTATAATCGCGGGTACGAGGATCGAAGGCGTTGCTGAAGATTTGAGTTGTTTCTCCAAATTCAACCATTTGACCAATCCGACTTTCATCAGTGCTAAAGAAAGCGGTGAAATCAGAAACGCGAGCTGCTTGTTGCATATTATGTGTCACAATTGCAATTGTCAGTTCATTGCGTAAACTGTAGATTAGCTCCTCAATTTTCATTGTTGCAATGGGATCAAGAGCCGAACAAGGCTCATCCATTAATAGAAGTTTCGGTTTAACTGCTAAAGCACGGGCAATGCATAGACGCTGTTGTTGACCACCAGAAAGCCCTAATGCTGATTTCTGCAGTTTATCTTTTACCTCATCCCAAATAGCAGCACCTCGCAGAGCAGATTCGACAATCTCATCTAATTCTCCTCTGGGACGCCATCCAGCAATTCTGACACCGTAAACGGTATTATCGTAAATGCTCATGGGAAAAAGGTTCGGCTTTTGGAACACCATACCTATTTGGCGGCGTAGTCGATTTAGGTTAACACGAGAGTTGTAAATGTTCTGACCATAAAATTCTACGCTACCATCTACCTTTACTGGTCCTTCTAGTTCACTAATGCGATTAAGGCATTTAATGAATGTAGATTTACCACAACCACTAGGACCAATAATTGCGGTGACTTGGTTCTCGTAGACATCCATAGACACACCTTCCAGCGCTTTGGAGGTGCCATAGTAAAAGCTGAGATTCCTGACTTTGATGGCTGGCTTTAACTGAGTAATCATACTGTGCTAGGTACTACAACAAAAATTCACAATGTTGCTGAAGTTGTGATTAGACGTTTTTCCTTCGTGTCAAGACACGAGAAAGAATACTGATTAACATAATTATCCCAACTAATACCAGAGAAGTCGTCCAGACTAATGCTGTTTTTTCTGGTGAGGGGTCGTTGTATAAATTAAAAATTAATACCGATAGCGAAGCTGTTGGACCCAATAAGTCGTTTGACCAATCTAAACTGAACAAAGCAGTAAAAATCAAGGGTGCTGTTTCACCAGCAGCACGAGCCACGGCTAACAAAGCCCCCGTGGTAATTGCGGGAATTGCTGCGGTGACAACAACGCGAAAAGTCGTCTGAAAGCGAGTCCCTCCCAAGGCGGCTGATCCAAGGCGTACAGAGGTGGGAATAAGTTTTAGAGCTTCTTCTGTTGTCAATACGATAACGGGGAGCATGAGAACCGACAACGCAAAACCACCTGCGATCGCACTAAATTGTTTCGTGAGCAATACAATAACAGCATAAGCAAATACACCTACAACGATTGAAGGGACTCCAGTCAGGATAGAGGTGACAAAGCGAACAGTACGACCAATTCGATTTCCTTTACCAATTTCTGATAGAAATATGCCTGTCATCACCCCAGTGGGAACACTGAATATCGCCGCAATTGCTACCATTTCCAAGGTACCAACAATCGCATTCCCAAATCCATCGAAAATCACTGATGTCACAAACATAGATGGTTTGATGCTTGTTATACCCCGTCCAATAATTTCCCACAGTAATGACAGCAAAGGAATCAGGGCAAGAGCTGATAATAAGAATGCTATCACAGTCATTCCATAGTTAAATATCAGCCTTGCAGGTGGTAGAGGACTATATATTTCTGCTGCTACGGATTTATCTATCTCAGACTCTTGATGACTAGTCATATCTGTTCATTAGCCTTTACGCCTTTACGTATTCAAATGACTTGGTAACTTTGGCGTTTTCCTTTGGAAATATACCTTGCAGAACATTTTTACCAGTGATTTCCGCTAATAATATGTATCCATAGTGTCTTTTTATCTTCTCTTGCCACCAACCAACTGTACAATCGTCAAAGCAAAAATATTTACAACTAACGTCACAGCAAACAGAATCAAGCTCAAATATGTTAGAGCACCAATGTGCAGACCTTGAGCTTCAGCAAATTCATTGGCTAGCACAGAGGGGATCGTGTAAGCTGGATCAAGCAGTGAAAGACTGATCACAGCTGAGTTACCAATCACCATAGTAACAGCCATTGTTTCTCCCAAAGCTCTTCCTAGAGCAAGCATAGCTGCACCCACAATTCCAGAAAATCCAGCAGGTAGTATGACCCGAAAAATGGTTTCCCAACGGGTAGAACCTAAAGCCATTGAGCCACTTCGCAACTCTCTAGGAACGACTAACAAGACTTCACGACTAATTGCTGCCATCGTAGGCAAAATCATAATCGCAAGAATTGTGCCAGCAGTCAACATATTGAACCCAGCAGGACCTGGTGTATGAAACAGTGGTATCCACCCAAAGATGTTGGATAGCCAAGTTTGTAGAGGTACAAGCGCCGGAATAAAAATAAAAACACCCCACAAACCGATAATCACACTGGGAATAGCGGCGATGAGCTCCACAATAAAAGCTATGGTTGTTCGTGCTGAAGGGGGGATAAAATTCTCACTTGTGACTAGGGCTACCGCTATCCCTACAGGTACGGCAAACAACATGGCGATCGCGCTGCTGACTAAAGTGCCGTAAACATACGGTAAGGCACCAAAAACCAGATTGCCCGTATCCCATTGTTGACTCCACAAGAACCCTAGTCCAAACTTTTTAATAGCTGGTAGAGCTTCTTGAAAAATTACCCAACTCATCCACAACAGGACAGTAACCGTTAGGGCAGCAAATACATAGACTAGCCATGTAAATCCTCGGTCTATCCAAAAATTTTTTCCACTGGTTGCCGTTATGTCTATACTCTCATCAATCAAATTAGGTTGATTGGTATGATCTGGTTCAGAGGAATTTGCCATTACTAATCAAGTCATTTAGACTGTTAACTCAGACTATTTCGATGATGAGAGGGTGAGCAATGCTCACCCCTACTAAGGTGAATGAGTGAGGCTACAAATTACTTCTTGGTGGTACCAGTGGCACTAACACTGCTATTTACTACCTGTATCACCCGATTTGTCACATTAGATGGAATGCGAGTGTACTGGAGATCATCATTATATTGTTGACCTTCCGTTAGTATCCAATTCACAAATTTCTTGACAGCATCTGCTTTAGCAGGATTATTGTAGTTTTTGTAAAGCAATAACCAGGTCAACCCAACAATAGGATAACCTGTTGCTGGATCGTCAACAAAAACACGGAAGTTTTGAGGGAAAGTTACAGTTTCCAAGGCTGCATTGGCAGTTTGTAAAGAAGGAGCAACAAATTCTCCTTTCTTGTTTTGCACCTGTGCCGCTTTGAGCTTGTTTTTCTGGGCATACTCATACTCAACATAACCAATGGCACCTGGGGTGCGAGTGACTGATGCGGCTACTCCTGGATTGCCTTTTGCCTTAGTGACATTCGGAATAGTCCAATTCGGAGACTTGCTGGTACCAATTCGTCCCTTAAAATAAGCACTTATGGAACTCAAATGGTTGGTAAAAATGAAAGATGTACCACTACTATCAGCACGAACAATACCTCTAATCGGCTGACTTGGTAGATTGACACCAGGATTATCAGCTTTGATTTGAGGGTCGTCCCACTTGGTAATTTGACCAGAGAAAATTGCTGGTAGTGTCTTGCGGGACAATTTGAGATTATCTACTGGAAGATTGTAAACAACTGCAACGGCACCGCCTGCGGTAGGTACCAAGACGACACCATTCTTAACTTTAGCTATCTCCGCATCAGTCATTGCAGAATCGCTAGCACCAAAGTCAACAGTGCCAGCTATAAGTTGATTAATACCAGCACCGCTACCAACGGCTTGATAATTAATTGCTAGATCTGGATACTTCTTTTTTACTTCACGAGCGTAACGTTCATAGAGTGGAGCCGGAAATGTTGCTCCCGCACCATTGATGGTTTCTGCTTGGGCAATTGCCGTAAAAATCGGTCCAAAAGTAACAACAGCCGTGATAGCTGAAGCACTAACGACACGATTCAAAACTGTCGTTGAAAATATCATATTGCCTCGTTCTTAATGAATAAATTTTTGTTGATTGACAATTCCGCAAATACCCTACTATGCCGAGAGTTAAGAATAAATTAACGTTTGGTAATTTTTAGATTAAATATATTAAAATTTGTGTTTAAATAAGGTTTGAAACTTTCTTCAGAAAATACGAAGTAGATGAAAATTGAAGAGGAATTCAGCAAGTCCTGATTCAGGAGTCAGAATGCAATCAGTTGACGGTAGGACCCGCCACTGTCTTGTTGACCACCAAATCGAAAATTTGGTGAAACGGTGCAAAAACGCCGTTTATTCAACCGAGCGTCGCACAAAATTCATGTCTGTTCACTGTTCACTATTAGTCTGGGTACTTGCTTCGGTAGAAGGTTCATGCCAGCATTGCAAGTAAGTGAGTTCTAGGTCATTGCCAACTTGAGAAAAAAAGCCCATTTGCCGCGATCGCAAACAGAGAAAAATTCGGAAAAATACAAAGGCAAAAATAGCTACAGCTATTGCGGTTGTAGAGCTTATCAATGCCTGGGCAATACCAGATGTCACTGCAGAAAAATCAGTAATGTTGAAAGAATTAGTTTTGAGGTTAGTGAAAGCTGTGAAAAGACCATTAGCTGTACCTAGGATACCAAGCAAAGGAGCGATCGCAACCACACTTGTGAGTAGCATATCGCCCTTACACATTTCCACGAATTCTTTATCACAAGCGGCTTTGATTGCCAAATGAAAGGTCTCAGGAGAGGGCTTTTTCAGTCTTAGAGGTTCCACCAAAAAGCGACCAATAGCTAAATTCTGGACACTTGCTGCAATTTTTTCTGCTTTTTCTAAATCGACCTTTGCCGCTGTCAAAACCTCACACACGACCTGTTTCTCTTGAATGACCAGCCTTAGCCAGAACCAACTGCGTTCTAAGATACATACTAAGGTTACTATAGATAAGCCCAACAAAGGCCACATGACAAGACTGCCTGCGAGGAAAGTGTCGTATACTCTGGTCATATTTCATCAGGTTAGCGTTTATTGGTAAAAATTAATGCATATCTTGGTTAGAATATCCGAATTTATTATTTTTGTTAATAGTCAAATCTTCTCAAAATTGACATATGACTAAATAATATAAGAGAGCGCTTCACACTTCTTAAATATTAATTTTTTGAATTAATTGTTTGGAACAATGGCAAGAGATTTGCGGGGATTTATCAAACTTCTGGAAGAAAGAGGACAATTACGGCGAATTTCAGCCTTAGTTGACTCAGATTTAGAAATTGCTGAAATTTCTAACCGAATGCTGCAAAAAGGTGGTCCTGGACTCCTATTTGAAAACGTCAAAGGCGCTTCCTTCCCAGTGGCGGTCAACTTGCTGGGTACAATCGAACGGATATGCTGGGCAATGAATATGCAGCATCCACAAGAGTTGGAGGAATTAGGGAAAAAGTTGGCAATGCTACAACAACCAAAACCGCCTAAGAAGATTTCTCAGGCGGTGGAGTTTGGTAAAGTGTTGTTCGATGTCCTGAAGGCGAAACCGGGACGGGATTTTTTCCCCGCTTGCCAGCAAGTGGTTATTCAAGGTGATGAGTTGGATTTGCACAAGTTACCCTTGATACGCCCTTATCCTGGTGATGCAGGCAAGATTATCACACTGGGACTTGTCATTACCAAGGACTGTGAAACAGGGACACCGAATGTAGGTGTATATCGTCTGCAACTACAATCAAAGAATACGATGACTGTTCACTGGTTATCGGTGCGGGGTGGTGCAAGGCATTTACGCAAAGCAGCAGAACGTGAGAAAAAATTAGAGGTAGCGATCGCACTCGGTGTAGATCCCCTAATTATCATGGCAGCTGCCACACCGATACCTGTAGACTTATCAGAATGGTTGTTTGCTGGACTTTATGGCGGTTCTGGCGTGCAGTTGGCAAAGTGTAAAACGGTAGATTTGGAAGTTCCAGCAGATTCAGAATTTGTGCTAGAGGGGACAATTACGCCAGGGGAGATTCTATCTGATGGTCCTTTTGGTGACCACATGGGTTATTATGGCGGCGTGGAAGATTCGCCTTTGATTCGCTTCCATTGTATGACGCACCGCAAAGACCCAATTTATCTCACCACATTTAGCGGACGTCCACCGAAGGAAGAGGCGATGATAGCGATCGCGCTTAACCGCATCTATACTCCCATCTTGCGTCAACAAGTGTCAGAAATTGTCGATTTCTTCTTGCCAATGGAAGCTTTGAGTTACAAAGCGGCGATTATATCTATAGATAAAGCATATCCAGGACAAGCACGACGAGCAGCTCTTGCTTTTTGGAGTGCTTTACCACAGTTCACCTACACCAAATTTGTGATTGTGGTGGATAAGAATATTAATGTCAGAGATCCACGTCAAGTCGTATGGGCAATAAGTTCCAAAGTTGATCCGACACGAGATGTATTTATTTTGCCAAACACGCCATTTGACAGTTTAGATTTTGCCAGCGAGAAGATTGGTTTGGGGGGAAGAATGGGAATTGATGCAACCACAAAAATTCCCCCAGAAACTGAACATGAATGGGGTGCGCCTTTAGAGTCCTCTCCAGAAGTGGCGGCGATGGTTGAGAGGCGTTGGACGGAGTATGGTTTAGCTGATTTACAGTTGGGGGAAGTAGACCCGAATTTGTTTGGATACGATGTGAGGTAAAATCCTACCCCGATCCTGTTGAGTCATTATACGTCGAGAAGGGAGTATTAGGTGGCAAGACATATCTTGAATCCTAACTCCTATGAGATTGCGCGACTCCTACTACTCAATTAATAACTGGATAGCACAGATTGATAACGCTACTGCTATCCTCAATCCACTGGGATACGGAAAAGGCAAATTTGTTATCGAAGGGTGGAATCCTTTGGGGGAATATTGCATTTGCAATCAATTTTTTGAGAAACAAGAAATGGCTCAGGAATGGATCTTAAGTTTAGACGTGAAAACTGAGACGATAGTTTGCGATGTCATAAGCGCGAGTGTATTTGTTTGCTTTGATGGTAGCTACTGGTGGAGTACTCAAGGGAGCGAACAAGACTCTCTTCAACCCTGTTATCATCAATTAAAAGCTGTTAAAAATATGAAACACGCCATCAAAAAGGTTAAAAACATCCTAGAACAAAAATCCCAAAAACAATATTTTGTCAAGTAAACTTAGATGCCTTTGCCCTGATAAGCTAATACGCATTTAACTTGCATAAGTTAAAGACAACTAGCCCACAAACAGCTAATGTCACCGTCGCCTCACCCCCAGCCCAAGCTGTGACTGTGACAGTTTCTCTACCTGAAACTGTCAGGGAAAGTTATTTGGAAGTGCGAGAAGTGACGACGCGGGAAGTGGTGACAGTCATTGAAGTTCTTTTTCCTAAGGATAAACGTGCAGGAGAAGGACGTAGGGCATACGAGAAAAAGCGTCAGAAGGTACTAGGAAGTTTCACCAATTTAGTTGAAATCGACTTACTGCGAGATGGCAAACCAATGCCGATTTTCAACAATGATATTCAAAGTGATTATCGAATTTTGGTCAGTCGGAGTGAATACCGTCCAAAAGCTGATTTATATGCTTTTAATTTACAAAATGTCATTCCTTGTTTTCCGTTAGTTTTGCATTCAGAAGATGTGGAACCAGTGGTTGATTTACAAACATTAGTAAATGAAATATATGACAGAGCTAGTTATGATTTAATCATAGATTATAGTCGTGAACCAGTACCAGCATTGTCAGAAGTTAATGCTGCATGGAATGATGCTTGGTTACGTCAGCAAGGAGTCCGTTAAAAATGAGGAATTATATCAATGCCATCTCCATTTCCGGGGATGAACCCCTATTTAAAAGTATTAGCCATTTAGGCGATGGCACAGCATCTTTAAGTCATGCGATGCTCCCTTTGGGAGCATCGCATGACTTGGGGTGCATTTTTCATGCTCTTTTTTTACCTCTACGAGAAATCCCGCAACTGGGGAAGATTTGGTGGCGCTGCGGAGTGCCTGGTGCAGGCTGCGACTGTCTCTGCTGCTAATACAAAATCTCGATGCCTGTGCCAGGCACCACCGAATCAGCAAAGCGGTTCGGTGGTTGCGTCAACTTGTTTTCAGCTTTTTTTGCGATCGCACTTGACATTCAAGACAGTCGCTACCAGCTTTTGGGACTAGTGTGTTGTACACCGTAGCCCTGGAGTTCGGAGAGGGGATTAAGGGGTGGGGTGAAATCAACGTGGGAGAAGGTTTAAACGTTAAGTGGACACGTATGCGGCATGCCATCGTGCCCCTACAGATCTTAATTTATCTGCCCTTTTCCTGCTGTGACCAAATGCGCGTTGGCAGTCCCCAAACATAGATAAAACCTTCAGCTGCCTTATGGTCAAATTTATCCTCAGCACCGTAGGTTGCCAAATCGGGAGTATAGAGGGAATTGTCGGAACTACGCCCAACTATGGTAGCGTTGCCTTTGAATAGTTTCACCCGCACTGTTCCAGACACTCGCTCTTGTGTCTTTTGAATAAAGGCATCTAGTGCAGCTTTTAGTGGACTGTACCACAGACCATTGTAAATTAATTGACTGTAAGTTTCCTCAATACCACGCTTGTAGTGGGTAAGATCTGCGGTCAAAGTCAGGCTTTCTAAATCTCGATGTGCCTGAATTAACACGGACAAGGCAGGAGTTTCATAAATTTCTCGTGATTTGATCCCCACTAAGCGGTTTTCTATCATGTCAATGCGTCCAACACCGTGATTTCCAGCTACCTGGTTAAGTTGTTGAATGAGATCAACCGGGTTTGTAAATTCACCATTGAGATTGGTCGGAATTCCTCTTGTAAAACCAATTTCAATGTATTCTGGTTGATCAGGAGTCTGGGTGATCGGCTTTGTCATCAAATAAATTTCTTCTGGTGGTTCCACATTGGGATCTTCCAAAACACCTGCTTCAATGCTACGACCCAGCAAATTACGATCAATGCTGTAGGGAGACTTTTTTTTCACTGGCGAGGGAATGCCATATTGTTCACCGTAAGCGATGGTTTCCTCACGGCTCATTCCCCATTCCCGTGCTGGTGCTAATATCTTGAGATTGGGGTTAAGCGCAGCAACGGCAACATCAAAACGTACCTGGTCATTTCCCTTACCAGTACATCCGTGAGCGATCGCATCAGCATCGTATTTTTCTGCTGCTTCTACTAATGCTTTGGCAATCAACGGACGAGCAAGGGCAGTGCTCAAAGGGTAGCGATTTTCATAAAGAGCGTTTGCTTGAATTGCGCCAAAGGCGTAATCTTTTACAAAGCTCTCTTTAACATCCACCACCAACGATTCACTGGCACCCGATTTTAGAGCTTTTTCTCTGATAGGTTCTAATTCATCTCCCTGTCCTAAATCTGCTGCTAGGCTGATGACCTCTTCCACACCCCACTCATACTTGAGGTAAGGAATGCACACTGAGGTATCTACACCACCAGAATAAGCCAGAACAACTTTCTTTGCGCGACCCATTTGTCTCTCCAATTCGTAAAACAGCACTGCGGAGTCACTATTATCTAACCTATTTACATATATTTTTCAATTGAAATATACAGTCTTGACAAGTTAATCTTCTTAATATTCTGAAGAAAATCGTCACTTCATCGAGATTTTTTACTGTTTTTATTTATTCTCTACAGAGAGCATTGAAACTAAATCTTGTTTGAATAGAGGATGAATTGGTCTTGCTAACAAAAACTGAGGGGGAGTGAGTTGTAAAGTGATCTCACTGATACCAAAAGTTTGCTTGAGATAAGTTTGTAATTCCTTCAGTAGGCGATCGCGTTCTTCAACTGTCGCACAATCCACAGCCAGATGAGCGCAAAGCATCACCTGTTCTCTGCTAATTTTCCAAACGTGGAGTTTTTCCACCTGCAAAACTTTAGGAAAAGATTTAAGAAAAAGTTCCACCTCCGCAGGGTGAATTGATTTTGGTGTACACTCCGAAAGAGCCGAGAGACTTTCTTGAACAAGCGGCAAAGCACTTAAACCTATAAAGCCGGCAACGACTAAGCTAATAGCCGTATCTGCCCACAACCAATTCCAAAGGTGAATTGCTACAGCAGCAACAATCACACTCACAGAACTAGCAGTATCAGCGATGATATGAAGCAAAGCACCCCGTAGATTTAGGTCGTTGTGAGAGTGGGGATGCAGCAAAGTAATATTGAGCAGATTGACGATTAAACCTAACACAGCTACCGCTAACATGGGTAAGCCGGAAATTCCTTGTGGACTTTGAAAGCGGTGAACTGCCTCCCAACAAATAAGAATAGCAATCACAAGCAAACTTAACCCATTTACCAAAGCCGCCATAATTTCAATACGGCGATGTCCAAATCTTGCCCTACCAGCATCAGGTTGCTGCGCTAACCAACTGGCAAACAGCGATATTCCCAAAGCTGCAATATCAGAAAGAATGTGTTCTGCATCTGCCTGTAGAGATAAACTTCTGCTCCACAAACCCACACTCCACTCAATAACAAAAAAACAGGCTAGTAAACAGACAGTTATTGATAATAGTTGAGTTTTTTGCCTGTTTTGATTTCCATTAACAGAACCATCTGAACATCTACAGTTGTAATGTTGCTCTAAAAGCATGACCTAAATAACCCTATGTAAATGACATTTTTAACATGGAAAATACTCATCATAAGTTTATTAGAGAGTATTGCAAGACAACCGATGCTTTGGAGCGGAGTACGAGTTTCATAATGTATTTATTAGCACATATCACGCTTGATTGAATTTCACAATGGTTTTACGACTACTTCATAACAAATTTATTACGACTTTCTTCATTATTACGTAATATTTATTAAGACACATTGTTTGTTTATACTCAGTGTTTTCCTAATTTAGAATAAAGGTCAATTATGCTCCGTTCACACATCATATGGCTCATACCAGTCGCCTTAGCTTTCAGCGGTTTCGGGTTGGGAAAATCCTGCTCAAAGTTGCCCAACCTTCTCCCCAGGGGAGACGCCAGAGGCGAAGGCAAAATGCCCAACTTTGAATACTCGTTATCGAGGTTGTTATTGAGTTTGGTTGGGCATTTTGCCCCCCTAAGGTTAATCACTCCTATCTAGAGTGAATAAGGTTGGGCAACTTTGAGGAAGTTTAATGAAGCGGTTAAATGTGCAAAGCGCGAGCGCGCAGACTACTGATGATACTTATGAATTTACTGCTAACTACAAGACATCAGTCGAAATTAATCCCTTCAACGAGGACTTGGGTATCATAAGGGCAACCATCACAGGTGAGAGTAACGATTCTGTTCCTTACGGATTGAGTTCCTTTATCAGCAATAGTTACGGTCAGATTCAGCCCACTGACAACCCATCCATCACTAAATACAACTTTAATTCAGATCCAGGAGCGTTTGGCTTAACAGGTCAACCAACATTTTCTGACAGGTATTAGGGCGGTTCTAATGAGTTGTTTGGAAGAGCAAGTGACAGCGCTGAAATAAATCCCATCGAAGGCATAATTAAGGGTAGTGGTACTATAACTGGTGGAACGGGTATATTTGAGAACGCTACCGGCAAAATAACTTTTACCGAGGAGGACGCACTTGCTTCCCCAGGAACTCCCTTTCAGGGTTTGGCTAAACTGATATTCTCCGTACGAACTCCCAGAGCAGTTCCAGAACCAACAGCTACCACAGCATTAATCAGCATGGGTGTACTTGGAGCAGGTTTCCTGCTACGCAAAAACCGTCGTAAAACGACTTTCAACTGACAAAAACTGCTCATACTTTATAACACTCACTCATCTCAACCACCTCTGCCGTAGAAGGACTGGGGTGGTTTAGCCATAAGGAACAGTGTTTTAGTCATTGCTGTCCTATCTTGAAGATAGACTAGCACGCTCGTTTTCTTATTTTGAATGCGTGAACTTTGAATTGTTTAGTGTTGTGAGTGAGACTGTGTTTTTTAGCGTTATATAAATTACATTTTTAACATGAACAATGCCTACCATAGGTTAACTTGTGAGTATTACCAGACAATGGATGCTTGAAAGGATGTTTGCTTTGAGTTATTTCTTGGTATCTTTCAGTACTAAACTAATTTCTAGTAACAGAACTGCCTTCGATAAGACAGTTTATTATTTGTATTTGTGCCCCTAGTGTTTTATGTAAAAATTATGACCCAACGCTCATTTTTCAGAGTTCTAGCAGCGAGTACTATCATACTGCTATTGATTGGTCTCACTGGTTGTAACGCGTTATTCGCCAAAAGTCCTCTGATTCGTACCTCTACAGGGCAGTCAGATGCTGCTATATTCGTGTCCAAACAAGCACCAGTTATGGTGTCAATGCTAGTGAATCCAGAACGCTTGCAGGCGTTTGAGCGTGATGGGGAACTGTCAAAATTAAAAACAAGTTTACTAGCTAATACGGGTATAGATTACCAACAGGATATTAAACCTTGGCTAGGGAACGAAATGACACTAGCTATCACTAGCTTAGACATTGATCGTGACTCTGAGAACGGACAACAGCCAGGATATCTCATAGCACTTGCAACCACTCAACCAGAAAAAAGCCGCGAATTTGTCAAGTTATTGTTTTCTAAGCGGGTATTAGCTGGGGCAAACTTAACAACTGAACAATACAAAGGCGTGACGCTGATTTCTGACAATCAGATTCCTTCGACGTCTTCACAGAAGGAAGGAGTCAAAAGCCAAAATAGTCTTGCTGGTGCAGTTGTTGGTAATAGTTTTGTCTTGTTTGCCAATCATCCAAAAGTGCTGCGAGAGGCAATTAATAACGTACAGGCGATTGATCTCAATTTAACCAGTTCCAGCAATTACCAAAAAGCTACTAAACAACTGCCCAAAGCAGCAACAGCTGTTGCTTTCCTGAATCTCCCGATAGTGGCAAAATGGCAAGGGTTAGAACCCAATACTACTCAAATATATGACAACCAAATTATTTCCCTAGTATCAAATCCCAAAGGATTACTAGCAGAAATTGCTTTTTTGGCTGAAGAGGAAACTTCACCTCCAGTTGCACAACTCTCTAAACCTGTGGGTGCGTTGCAGTATATCCCTGCTTCAGTACGTTTGGCAGTTGCGGGGTCAAATTTAAGCGGTTTGGGTGACAGTAACTTAGCACAACTCGCTCAGCAAGTGACATCTGCTCTATCTACTTCCAAAGAAGATGTGATTTCTAAATTGCTGCCGCTGGCAGATGTTCAAAAGCGTTGGGGTATAAACTGGAGAGAGGATATTTTCAACTGGGTGCAAGGAGAATACGCCATAGGACTGTTACCCCGTGGAGAGCAAACAACTCCCGATTGGATTTTTGTAGCAGAAAAATCGGAGGGGACACCCGCAGCAATTTCTCATTTGGATGAACTCGCTTCATCAGAAGGGCTTTCGCTGAATTCCTTCACCCTAGACGAACAACAAATTTCCGCTTGGACACAGTTAACAACTGCTATCAACAAATCCATTGAACCAAAAGACCGAGAATTGTTCACAATCCAGGCAAAGGTTCTAGGGACGCATGCTGATATAGGAAATTACGAGGTTTTCGCATCCTCAATTGAAGCAATGGATAAAGCTTTGACGGCAAAGCAGAACTCCTTAATGAAAAGTCGTCATTTCCAAAATAGTATCGCTGCGATCCCTCAACCTAATCAAGGCTACGTGTATCTCGACTGGAAAGAAAGTCAAAGAATTTTAGAGCGTCAGCTACCAATTTTGAAGTTTGTGGAAATTCTGGGCAAGCCATTTTTCCAAAACTTGCGATCGCTCACCGTCAGTAGTTATGGTAGCGATACAAAATTGCTCAAAGGCGGCGTATTTTTCCAATTCAATCGCTAGTCAAATTCCGGAATTTCCACAAACAAAGCTGTAGCTATTCGGAGTCATGGTGCAGGAAGTACAGAGGGTGCAGGGGAAGACAGTCTTCTTTCTTTTCTTCCCCTGCTTTCTTATTAGTTTTTAGACTAATTAATGACAAAATCACCCAGCAGTGCTGAAGTGGAGAATCAGAAACCGTACAAAGTTAGGGGTTGACTAGCCACAGACAGACTACAATCCTCTCTCAGAGCCGCATCTGCCTTTTTGTAGCACTGGGAAATTTTAATGTCAAGGAAGGCGATCGCGTCGCCCTCAGTCTGCTAGTATTGTCAGTCGCTCTTAAAATTATCAGTCACTCTTTTTTCGCGTTCTTCTTTGCTTTGCGCCTGGTGCGACGCCAGATACCTACGGTAAGTCCTACGGACAGGTTGCGCCAACGCGAGTGCGTCTGGGCTAGTGAGAGGGAAAGCCCTGAATGAAAGAAACACCTCCTTCCCTTTTTGTCTGTTCCCTGTTAAGAGTGTTTCTTGAGAGGTCTAATCAACAATCAACAACTAATGATTTCTTCATGGCACCTAGGACGCTAAGATAGAGTGTGACTGATTGGCAAAACTAGGGTACTCATAGCGTGCTATCTACACTCATTGCTGACTTCCGTATCATCTTTGAACGCGATCCAGCTGCTCGTAACTGGTTGGAGGTATTGTTTTGCTACCCCGGTTTGCAAGCTCTACTATTACATCGGCTGGCTCATTGGCTGCATGTCATTGGTGGCATTCCCCTTATCCCTCGGCTGATTTCACACATAGCTCGATTTTTAACCGGAATTGAAATCCATCCGGGTGCAGTGATTGGACAAGGTGTCTTTATTGACCACGGAATGGGTGTAGTGATTGGAGAAACGGCAATTGTGAGAGACTATACCTTGATTTATCAAGGTGTCACCCTTGGTGGTACGGGTAAGGAATGCGGTAAACGCCATCCAACCTTGGGAGAAAATGTTGTGGTAGGAGCTGGAGCCAAGGTGCTAGGTAACATCCAAATTGGCAATAATGTCCGCATTGGTGCTGGGTCAGTTGTTTTGCGCGATGTGCCAGCAGATTGTACCGTGGTTGGTGTTCCAGGTCGAATTATCTATCGCTCTGGCGTTCGAGTCAACCCACTAGAACACGGAAGTTTACCAGATGCTGAAGCCCAAGTGATACGTGCTTTAGTAGACCGTCTTGAGCAACTTGAACAACAAATTCAACAGTTGCAACAAGGACAGCAAAAAGTTTTAATCCCTTTCGTTAACTCATCATTGCAAACACCTCACACTTGTGATTCCCAGACATTAAATGATCAGGCGTTTTTGGAAGAAACTGGCATTTGCTGCCGCTTGGAAAATAAAGTAATAGAAGAGTTCCTAGACGGTTCTGGGATTTAAATGTGGAACAGCTTACCAATCGTCTGGAAGGCTAAAGACTCCAGTTTAGACCAACAGTAAACCAAAGAACGTAATTATTAAACGCATCTTTACAGAGATTAGCCCACTCGCGCTTGAAGAACAGTTACTACTGTCAACTTTGCTACCCTATTACCGCTTTGCGAAATTTGCTCATTCAAAATTAAAAATTCAAAAAGCCTTTATTTCAAAGCTTTGAGCGTTTATGATGGTATCTTTATTTCCACGCACGTTGTACTAGTTTTTACCTAAGAAGGTCTGTAGTTAATGCATCTGAACAATTTCCAAAATTTTTTCAAACTTTGGCAACATATTTTGTAGATTTATGCTATTTTCAATGACAGGAATTATATTCGGGTTGTGTAGTTTGTTTTTATCTATTTACAAGCGTCTCTCCGAATCTAACTCTCTACACCATCTGATTCTGGAGATGTTTTATGTCAATTTACGTCGGCAATCTATCCTACGAAGTCGAGAAAGATGACCTCAAACGAGTTTTTGCAGATTATGGAACTGTTAAGGACGTTCAATTGCCCCTAGACCGGGAAACTGGTCGTGTGAGAGGGTTCGCCTTTGTAGAAATGGGAACGGAAGCAGAAGAAACTGCGGCGATTGAGGCTCTTAATGATGCCGAGTGGATGGGTCGTAACCTGAAGGTTAACAAGGCTAAACCTAAATCAGATAGAGGCTCATCTGGTGGTAGATGGGGAAATAATAGTGGTGGAGGACACTCTCGACGCTACTAATAAGCTTTGAGACAAAGCATTTCATCTAAGGTTTTAAGGGTAGACAAAAAGTCTGCCCTTTTTCGCACTCTGTCTTGAAAATGGGCAAGGGGCAATGGGCAATGGGCAATGGGGAACAGAGAAAGAAATATTTTCATGTCCTCGTTGTGGGCAATTTGCCCGTGGGGGACTAGCTTGAAAATAGGGAACTCTTTACAGGGAACAAATAACAGAGAAAGAAATATTTTCTGCACTCGTTGTGGGCGCGAAAGCGTTGCGGTGCGATGGCGCAGAGCGCCCGCTGAGTCCTTCTCCTGTCGGAGAGGCACACGGTTACGGACACGCACTCGCGGTCGCGATGCTCCTTTCCTGCGGAACGCTACGCGAACAGGAGCCGCCAAGGGCGATCGCACTTCGCCTGTGGGGGTCTAGCTTGCTGAATTGCTCACGACTATTAAATCAGTGAACAGTGAACAGTATGCTAAATTTTCTAGCATTACCAAAGGCAAATACCATTAATAGTAGAAAATAATAATAGAAAAGCTTAAAACACTCTCTGTAGTTATAAAAACCTTGTTTACTTTTGGTATATTTGGAGTTAGCATGAAACGTTTAAGTGACGTCATCGCCGTTACTGTAATCAGCCTCTTAGCATTGGTAGGGTGTAACAGCACTCAACAATCTACTACACAAGTTCCTAGTACCACTGAAACAACTGCTACACCTGCTTCCGATCACTCTAATGTGACTCAGGATGGTTTTGGGAATTTGGTTACTGTAGTATCGAATACAAAAATAGCGGTTAAAGCTGGAAAATTTGACCAAGCTAAACAGGAGTTCGACAAGTTTGAAAACGCTTGGGCTAAAGTTGAGGATGGTGTTAAAACCAAATCTCCCAAAAGCTATGCAGCAATTGAGGATACTGCAACTCAGGTGAAGAGTGCGCTCAAAGCAAAAGATAAAGCAAAGGCGCTTGAGAGATTGCAGACGCTAGACAAAGATATAGCCACAGTTTCTAAGAGCTAAAATTATAATGCGTTCATTTCGGAAGTACCACCGCATCTTGGCAATCATCCTTGCCTTACCGATCGCTGTAACACTGCTAACTGGCATAGCAGTTACACTTTTGGGTGAGTGGTCGATTAACATCGGCATTCCACGTAGTCTATTACTTTCGATTCATAATGGCGAAATCTTTGGTTTTCAAGGAATTTACCCGATTTTGAACGGGCTGGGGCTGTTGGGATTATTAGTGACAGGGCTAAGTATGACTGGTTTATTTGGCAGGAGAACGTCAAAACCGAAGCGGAATGAAACGAGGCAAAATTAACTCATCCCACCTTGTTAAATTATCACTCCGTTCAATTTCATAAAAAGCCGGAGGGAAATCGAAGTCATTAGTCCTTAGTCCTTAGTACATTTTTGCCTGCGGCACGCTACGCGAACACGATTTTTCGTCTTCTTCATACTAATGACTAATGACTAAGACGGGGCAAGGAGGCAATTCCTCCCCATTCTAGAAGAAACGGGAATTCCTTGCCTCGTCTTCATTGAACTTCAAATCAGGTTGATTCTACAACTTTCTGAACTGAAAAATTGCAGCTACTTATAAAAATTACCTGCAATCTTAAATGCTGCCCAGTAGTAAGGGTGGTTATAAAGCTTTGTTTCTGCTGGCATTTTACGACTTCTATATAATTCTTTTGCTAAACTTGTCCTAATTCTTAGCTCCTCTTGTTGAGATAGTTTGCTCAACAATTCTTCATACCATTGTTTGAGTTCGCCAGAAGTCAGTTCCCTAAGCCATTCAGTTGCTTCCGCTAATGCATGGGGTGCTGGTTTGTTTTGCTGAAGACGCCGATAAAACTCTATTATTACCAAAGTAATAGCAGCTGATTCTACAATCCACAAAGTACTTAATACATGACTGACTCTCTGATTGAGAAAAGCAGTGACTACACCAACATATTCAGTCGTGAGATTCTGGTTGCTAGTTATAGCTGTTTCGCAAGTTGAAAGAGTTATAAGGTTATAACTTGCAATTGGCTTTTTGCAGATTTCCTCTACCGTTAATTTATCTTCACCTGCTAACATGAATTCTGATTTTTGTGGCTGATTTGAATTGTCAGCGACATAGCCTGTAAAGTGAAATATATTGTAATCACCAGACAGAGCATTCTCTACCTGTCTTTTTGTAGCTTGTAAGCCGAGTATGCGTTTGCAACGACTAAACATCTGGCTAACCGCTTCAGATTCAAGTTTGGCAAATTGTGGTGTAGGATAATTTATATTTTCAGGATGTTCCACAATCAATAATGGTAAATTTTGCCCCTGAAGAAGTTGAGATTTTAAAGACAACCCAATTTGAACGCTAGGCAGATAGGTAAATGTATAATGATGCTGCTCCAATAACTCTTCTTCCCAAGGAGAGGAAATATTGAAAAGAGCGTGGAGAGGAAATCTGTGTAAGTTGCGGTGGGGAATTAAAATCAGATGAGTGATGCCATCGAGTTCATTAGCAATTGCAGAAATGTTGAGGATATGTTTCAAATTCAATAACCTCTGCTCCATTTCTGCTTGCCATGAATGGATACTTTTGTCTGATGCATCGTTTGATTGAAATTGCTGATATGAGTTGTATTGTTGATTCCAATCTTCTAGCCAATCTTCAAATTCAACCAAGCGTTGTACCGCTTCTGGCAAAGGCATTTCATCAATTGCTGCTACATTAAGTATGGGTGTAAAAACGAGATTAGGTTCTGGGGACTTATATTTAATAATGAAGGTGCGTAAGGCGCAAGGGCTAATATGCCAGTAGATAATTGCAGTTGTGGGGTTGAGAAGTTGGTGAATTGATGAGTAGCTAGGTGAGATAATTTTATCTGTCCAACCAGAGAGAAGCCAGGTTAAACAAGCATTTTTGCCATGTTCAGCGATTTCTAAAGCTTGCGCTATCTCACCTGAGTGGACGGCTATATCAACTGCCAACTGTTCAAAACCTGCGTACTTGAGTGCTAACTGTTTTTTATCTTCTTTGGAGTGAGTGGTTTTGCTGAGTAAGTATTGTACTAAATCTGTAGCATATTGATGTAATTCTTGCGCTTGGGAAGTTTGCCCCAAACCTATAAGTGTTTTAATGAGGTTTTGCAAAACTTCCAGATGTAATTGCGGAAAGTCTTCTGGTGTGAGAGTATAAATCGCCTGATTGTACTCAGATAGAGCTTGTTGCCAATCATAACGGGGTGTACGATGTCTCTTGCCTCGGTTATAATATGCATTGCCAAGTGCTAGATGTAACCTACCGTAACCTTCCGGCTGTGTATCTTTACGAACATACTTCAACCCTTGCTCATAGCTTGCCAATTTCCCTTCATAGCCGCGCTCATACAAAGCTGGATTTTCTGAAGCTATGGCACTGAAAAAAGTGAGATGTGAGTCACTATAAACTGCATTTTCTGCTGCATTCCCTCGACCAATCCACGCTTCCCAGTAGTCAGGTTTGATTTGTAAAGCGTTGTCATATGAGGCGATCGCTTCTTCAAATCTCTTTAAATAAAATAGCACCGTAGCTCGGTTATACCAAGCTAATTCAAACTGAGGATTAATTTCTATAGCTTGATCATAAGAAGCAATTGCTTCTTCACGGTGTCCTAAATTGTCCAAAGCAATAGCACAGTTGAACCAGGCTAAGTAGTAGTCGGGTTTGATTTCTAAGGCTTTTTCCCAGGATGAGATCGCATCATCCCAGCGTCCCAAACGGGCTTGTACCACACCCCTATCAATCCAGACTTCATGAGAGTTTGGATTGATGTGAGCTGCTTGTTCATAAGATGCGATCGCATCTTCATGTCTGTCTGCTTTATCCAGCGCTTCTGCCAAAGCGTACCAAGCCTCGTAGAAGTCGTTTTGAATTTCTGTTGCTTGCTCTAAGCTAACAATAGCATCTTCAAATCGTCCTAAATTAGAAAGTTCCACACCTCGTTTGTACCAAGCCGAGTGGAAGTCACTTTGAATTTCTAAAGCTTTCTCATAAGATACGATCGCATCATTATTTCGTCTTCCTTGCGCCAAAGCGATACCTCGGTAATACCAATTGTCTTTGTCTTGTGGCTGCAACATGATTGCTTGATCGTAACTCGCAACTGCTTCCAGTGGACGTCCTAACCGTTGCAGCACCACACCCTGGCTAAACCAAGCTTCAGGGTAATCGAACTGAATCTCTATGGCTTTATCAAAGCAGAAAATGGCATCTTCAAAGCATCCTAGTTCACCGAATGCCTTGCCTCGGTTATACCAACATGTATAGAAGTCTGGTTTAATTGCAATTGCTTGATCGTAAGATGCGATCGCTTCTGAAAAATATTCTAAGTAAAATAGTGTTAAGCCCCGGTTAAACCAATATTCGTATGAGTAGGGGTAAATTTCTATAGCTTTGTCGTAGGATGCAATTGCTCCTGATAAATCACCAGTCTTAGCTTGCTTAAGACCTTGATAAAACCAAGCTTGTGCTTGTTCTAAAATAGTCTGTGGTTCATTTGTCAGGAAATCTGTATTGACTGGTGCTTCGCTGGGAATTCCTAGTCCAGAAGCCAGCTGCTGAACTAAACTGGTACTCTGCTCTAAGTTCACTAACAATTCATCCAGCGTTACGATGACAGGTGATTGAAGAAAATCTAAAAACTCATGCCCTACAGGTTCCGCAGATGCTTCTTGCAGGTTTTGTTCTACCCAGTAAGATTCTTCTTCCATTTGCTCAAGTTGAGTTGGGGAAGTTTCTAATCTTGTTATTTCTGCATCTGATCCGTCATATTCCCATATAAATTCGTCTCGGTTATTAGTCTGCTCTTCCTGTGGAGGTTTTGAAACAGGTGCAGGCATTTTCGTTGCTATTTGTTGCCAAGGAATATTCTCTAAATGCTGTTTGCTGCCTTTTGGCGTCACTCCGTTCTCCAATAGGGTTGGAAATGTTGTCTGAGTTATCGCTTCGGTATATTGTTCGTTATCATTGTCCCAATACGGCTTGCCTAAGTTTCGCGTCAACAACCTTATGCCAATGTCGTAAGATAAATTTCCTATTGTTCCAATATCCAATTCGCCTAGTTGCACCATCCGTTCTGCTAATTGATTATTTGGTGCAGGTGATGTTAACAGTCTCTCGCCAAAATCTAGTAGCCAATCTATCCAGCGTTCATTAGAGATACGATTTTCCATTCTTTGTAGATACTTAAGTGCCCATCCTTGCCCTCTTGCTTGATATACACCTTCCAACAGCTGGGTAAACAAAAATTCTAAATCCGCATTTGTCAGTTCCGGTGGAGGTGCCACCTTCTGTTCTTCCTTAGAATACATAGAACGATTCTGCTTTTTCCGCAAGAGGAATCTGAAAAACTTATTAATCCACTTTATTAGCTGCTTGAGCATTTCAGGAACTATTAGAAATTGGTCATCATAAGATTTTAGCGATAAGCGGAGCTTAAAGCCTTTCCTACGGAACGCTGCTTTGTTGGCGCAGCCTGCGCTTTGCGCTTACGGCTTATCGCAGTGTTAAAAAAGTGATGAGTTACGCAAAAACCTGTAAGAATCACATGAGCGATTGATAATAGGTTGAGAAGACCAATAGCATACTAACAGTCCAATCATGAGGTTGCCTATGCTTTACAGTATGTTTACATAGGAAACGCGACCAAGAGTCATATTTTTACCAAGACTTGTCTTGATTTGTGTATTAATATACGACAACTACTTAGATGTCAAGTGTTGAATTACGGCTCAGCTTGATTTGTACTCGATTCATTCGCAGCTTGGAATTGATCAAGCAAAGCTTGAAAAATGACTTGTGGATCATCTGTCTGGATTCCTAATTGCAGGGAAACCTGGTTGCGTAAATCCTGATCTTGCTGTAGAAGCACAAATAACTGATCTAAGGTGATGGTTTGGTATTCTCCTTCTGGAAGATTTTCTACTTCTATAACTTCCTGTTGCTCATTTTGAGTTTGTGTCGTTCCAGGGGTTTGTTCAACAACATCTGGTCCATCATACTCCCATATTGGCTCGCCACCTGCGCGTGCTAACAACTGCATGCCAATATCATAGGCAACATTTCCCACTTCTCCAACATCCAACTCACCTAGTTGTACCATTCGAGAGGCTAGTTCGTTATTAGGTGTGGGTGATGCTAGCAATCTTGCGCCAAAACGTTGCAACCACTCCACCCAACGTTCTTCTGATACACGATGTTCAATATTATCCAGCCACTTCTGCGCCCATGTTTGCCCTCTTGCTTGATGCACGCCTTCTAATAATTCTGTAAACAGAAATTCTAAATCCGTATCGCTTAGGGGTGGAGGCGGTTCTTTGTGAAGATTTTCCCTTGCTTTGGCTGGAGTCTGATTTCCGCCAAACAAGCGTTGCAAAAACTTTTTGAGCCATTGAATTAACCGCTTGAGCATCTCCCGCACCCATATTGGTGGTCATCCTAAGATTGTAGCGATGTCTAAGGACAAGTCGCTATGCGTTTATGAACTGTACTCCAAAGCGTTACTAATAAATATTAAGTAAAATGTACAGAAACAAAATTTTTCCTCACCACCTCACCATAAGGATATAAAAATTTGCTGAAGTAGGAAAATATTCCCAAGCTAGACCCCCACGGGCAAAAATCCACAACGAGGGCATGAAAATATTTCTTTCTCTGTTCCCAATTGCCCATTGCCCCTTGCCCCTTGCCCATTCCCTATTTTCAAGATAGACTTTAGGAAAAATATGGTATATTTGTACTATAATAAGAGAATCATCAATGTCTAAAGTTACGTCATACGTTTAAAATGATCTAATCCCAAACCGTGGGTGCTAGTTATTAACCCTCAAAGGCATTGACATTTCATCTATGTCTTACGAACCCCTGCACCACAAGTATCGCCCAAAGAGTTTTGCTGAACTGGTGGGACAAGAGGCGATCGCTACCACTCTAACTAACGCTATCCGCGCCGCCAAAATTGCCCCTGCTTACCTGTTCACTGGTTCCAGGGGTACAGGGAAAACCTCCAGCGCTCGTATTTTGGCAAAATCGCTCAATTGTCTCAAAAGTGACAAACCTACGCTTCAACCCTGCGGCGTGTGTGATGTTTGTCAGGGGATTACTAAAGGCTATTCTTTAGATGTTATTGAAATCGACGCTGCCAGCAATACTGGTGTCGATAATATCCGCGAGATTATAGAAAGAACGCAATTTGCCCCGGTTCAGTGTCGGTATAAAGTTTATGTTATTGATGAGTGTCATATGCTCAGTACAGCCGCGTTCAATGCGCTACTGAAGACACTCGAAGAACCACCGAAACACGTTGTCTTTGTACTGGCAACAACTGACCCGCAACGAGTATTACCTACAATAATTTCTCGGTGTCAACGCTTCGACTTTCGCAGAATAGATTTAGAAGCGATGGTGAAGCATTTGAGTCATATCGCTTACAAAGAAAATATTGATATTACCATCGAAGCGATAACCTTGATAGCCCAAATTGCTCAAGGCGGATTGCGAGATGCAGAAAGTCTTCTTGACCAGTTAAGTTTATTGTCAACCGAGGTGACACCTGAAAGAGTTTGGGATTTAGTTGGTTCAGTTAGCGAACGTGATTTACTTTTTTTATTGAATGCGATCGCATCTGACGACCCAGAAGCTGTTTTAGATTGCACTCGTAAAATTCTAGATCGCGGTCGCGAACCTCTCATTATTCTCCAAAATCTCGCCGCATTTTACCGAGATTTACTCATTGCTAAAACTGCCCCTAGTCGCAACGATTTAGTTGCTTGTACTCCCCAAACTTGGGAAGCACTGATTGATTTTGCCCAAGAGTTTGACAAAACTACAATTTTAGTAGGACAGGAACACTTACGAACCGCTGAGGTACAACTAAAAAACTCTACACAACCGCGTTTGTGGTTAGAAGTCACATTGCTAGGATTGTTACCCTCAGCAAATATCTCTGTTCACCAAAATGGTAAATGCGCAGTTTCTGCCACAAGGATTTCGTCACCTGTAGAAAAAGGTGAACAAAGGTTAGTCATAAACCGCGAAACACCTTCGGTACCATCACCAGAAAACAATTCGGGAACAATTGAATTCGTTTCAAAAACTGTAGAAGAAGTAAAAATCCAAGAAACGCCTGCGGTATCACCCTCTGCTAGTTCGACAATTCACGCCAACCAAATGACCCCCCCTGCTACTGTAGCTTCCACCACAATAGAGGACAAGGGGAATGGGGGACAAGGGGAAAGAAGCAGAGGAGCAGAGGAGCAGAGGAGCAGAGGAGCAGAGGAGCCAGTACTGCGGACGGCGGCGGGTCTCCCGCCGCTCTTATCTGGCGTCCCCGTTGTAGCACCTGGCGTGAGCAGAGGAGATGTTGGCGCAGCCTCCCCGACAGGGGAAGAGTTGACCTCCTCCACCACCTCCATTAGCTCTTTCCCCTCTGCACCCCACCTCAAGAGCCCCTCTGCCTCTTCTTCTCCCTCATCCCCCTCATCCCCTGCTGCTACTGGAGAAGCAACTGGTGAGCTAGCTAACGGGGATGCTCTTACCGAAATGCCACTAGAACAGATTTGGCAACTGGTTATAGAATCTTTGTCTCAGCCGTCTAGTAAAGCTCTGTTTAAAGAACACGGACGCTTATTAAGTATTAACGATGGTGTTGCTGTAGTAGGAATGCCACCAAAATTGATTAAGCTTGCTCAGCAGGTTAACAAATTAGCAGCTGTAGAAGCTGCTTTGGTGAAAGTTTGCCAACAAAAGATTAAGGTGAACCTGGTTCCAAACCCAAACCAGTCTCAGGCTGCTCCCATAAGTAGAGAGCAGAAGACTTTACCCTCTCCACAACCAGTAGAGCCTGTGAGCAATCAAGTTCCAGCTCCTTCTGGTGAAATCCACAAACCTTCCAAAACTCCAACACCCAAAATCTCAAATACGGCAAATGCTGTTGCGATGCAAACTTCAGACACAACTCATCGCAGTGATAAACCGTCCTCAACTCAACCTCAAGAGTCCACAACTCATTGGGAAGTGGATGAAGTCGCAGCCGCAGCACAACGTTTAGCACTATTCTTTGATGGGGAAATCATCCCATTGATAGATGACATGGAACGACCTAGTTCTACAACAAACACATCTGAGTTGGAAGGTGAAGCAGAAGATGATGAATTTTAAAAAAGAATGAAGAGAGAAAAAACTTCTCTCTTCATTCTTCATTTTTTACCTTGATGTACCGTTTTCACCCATTTTAACCGCTTAGGACGCACCGACATTCGGGCGGTGGTACTACTCATAACTACTATCCAGTGGAGCATATATACTGTGCCACGTAAGCTCTGGAAGAGCAGTAGAAGATAAGTAGATATTTTGAATTCCTTTTCTTGACGTATGCGCCTTAAACCAGCAAACATCCCTGCCATCGACATCGTAACCGTTAAGCCTGTCATTGGACTTAAAATGGGTGGACGATGACGAGCGATCGCCATCAATAAATCTGGCACTGCTGCTGTCGGTAAGATGTACTGGAGCAGTATAAAAAATATGAATATATTACAGGTTTTGCGTGTCCCCATGCGGTTTTTCAGAATCAGATCCCAGTAATCCAAATACCGCTGATATCCGCCTTCTGCCCAGCGGTTGCGCTGATGCCAAAGGGCAATGGCATTTGTCACACCCTCTTCTTCTACCGCTGAGTTAAACACGCACTCAATATCCCACTTATCTAAATGCAAGCGCAGCGTCAGATCCAAATCATCGGTAATAGTTTCCTCATTCCAACCACCGCAACTAGAGAGTGCTTTTCGCCGGACAAATTGACCATTACCTCGCAGTTCGCCAATTCCACCAATAGCAGTCCGTTGGTGCTGCATAAATGTATCGACTGCCATTTCTGCTGCTTGAGCTTTTGTCCAGAAATTTTCATTGGCGTTAGCGATCGCTTTTCGCACCTGCACTGCGCCCACGTTTTCCCGCTGAAACAACGGTATGACACGCGCTAACAAGTCCGGTGACACTTGAGCATCGGCATCAAACACTGCCAAAATTTCTCCTTTTGTCAGTGGTAACACCTGATTCAACGCTCCTGATTTTCCTCCGCCAGCTTCTGGCTTTCGTCGCAGTACCTTCAGTTTTGCGTATTCCTGCGCTAGTTCTGATAGTAACTGCGGCGTCCTATCAGTGCTGTTATCATCAACTATCCAAACTTCATATTGTCCTTCTGGGTATTCTAAACTACAAAGGCTCTTGACTAATCTGCCAATGACTGACTCTTCATTTTTAGCTGCCACCAATACAGATACAGATGGCAAATCTTCCTGCATTTGTTCTGGGTAACGTTTTGGTCGGGCGAACACTATCACTAGGGCATGAATTCCTATGATAGTCGTTAGTCCCAGTACAAACAGAGTCCCCCAAGAAACTAAATGCAGAGCAATCGTGCCACTCCAGACTATTGTCAAGACGAGAGCTGCTTTACGTCTGCGACCTTGAAACCGAGATGGAAGAGACACGCTCGTGAATGTCTCCTCCTCTAACTCCTCTGAATCAGATAAGTCAGAAAATAAGGAATTGAGCGGATCAAGCTCGCTGTAAGAATCGTTTTCGGGCCAGGAATTCGCTGGCATAGGTTACTTGATTCAACCACCAGTATTTATCTACACCCATAAAGAAGCTGGGTATCAGGTAACACCAAACAGTGCAACCTTCACATACCTTGAGCTTACCTTGAGATCGGCGGTACTGTTCAACCTCCTCAGACTCGCGATAAAGCTCGTAAAGCCGCCCATTAATGGGAACTCCAGTTTGGGCGAAGTGGTAGCAAGGTAGCAGCAGTTCGTCATTAGGAGAAATTGCAATGACAGCATCCACCGCTTTACAGCGAGGATTTTTAGTATCATTGCCTCCAGCCTCAATAAAAGCTAGTGCAGCCCTATTGTAACCGACATTGTTATATTTCTTCGCAGTAACTTCTATTGCCGTTACCATTTCTGGCGTAGGATTCTTATTCGAGTTGTAGTGTTCGTGTGCTGTGAAGGCGGGATTTAGCCAAACCCGAACACCAAGTTTTTTGCCTAATTGTCCAACTTCTTCAATCCGATGGTAATTCTGAGCGGTGACTGTGTGGTTGAGTACTGGATATTCTCCCAAAGATTTGGCGATCGCCACCGACTCAACCAAGTTGTCAAAAATTTGCACTCCTCGAGACTGATCGTGAGTATCTGCATCTGCACCATCTAAGGAAAAATTTAAAAAGTCTATTAATCCCTGAATTTCCTTAGCTTTGTTCGGATACAGAATGGTGTTTGTGGTCATACTGGTGACAAAACCCAGACGTTTCGCCTCTGTATAAATTTGTCCCACATCATGCCGCAGGAGCGGTTCACCACCTGTGAAGTCCACATAATTTACCCCCAAGCGGCGTAAATCCTTCAAATTATGCTTTATCGTTTCAAAATCTGCTTCTTTCCCAGGTTCTAATGACCAAATATTACAAAAATGACATCTAGCGTTACAACGATAGGTCAAGTAGTAGTTTGCAACCAGTGGAGCCATAGCGTAAAACCACTTAAGTGTTCCTTAGGACATATTGAAACAAAAAGTCAAAAGTTAAAAGTCAAAAGTCAAAAATATTTTCCTTATTTTCCCTCAGAGGGTGTCACCAGAAGTCAGAATATACCTCTGGTATACTTTCCAAACATCCTCTCAAAGGATGTTTGGAAAGTGTCGTCTTGTGCCAAAATTTCTCGACGATCCCCCTCACCCCCTTTTTAAAGCTACCGTGTACACACATCTCGCTCAAAACCTCACCTTCGCTTTTAGCGTAGCTAAAATCTTTCCCTCTCCTTAATAATTAATAAGGAGCAGAGATGCCCGACAGGGCTCTTTGAGGTTCCGTAAGTCCTGCGAAGGCTTGCGCCGACACATAGCGTTTCGTAGAGAAGGAATTTTGAGCAATTCGATGACTTGTGTGTACACAGTAGCTTTTTAAGGGGGTGAGGGGGATCTAAATGGTCTATATGTTTAAAATAATACTTCTCAAACATCCTCTGAATCCTGCTTCTTTTCTAATGGATGATAAACAAACATTTTTTTGGGGAATACTATTGACAAAAACCATTCTAGTGATTCGTTTGTCAACCTGCTTAAGGAGTATTTAAAGTATGTCATTTGAGCCACTCCAGCCCGCCACTCAACAACAAGCAAAAGTTTACTTGCCTTACGTTCAAGGTAATAAACGTAATTTCTTGCCCTGTGCAATAAGTCTTTATCAAAAGGGCATTTTTGAGGGATACCGCAAGATAGAAGGCAGTGATAATATTCCTTTTGTCGCAACTTGGAATGTTGCTACTCTGCCCTCAGACCTAACTCGTTGCCGAATGCAGTTTGATGGCAACGCGGAGTTGAGCTATGAAGTCATGATGGCAAGCTTTGAATTTATTAACTTTTTAATTGAACTCATAGAGAATTATGAGCGCTATCGCGTCACTGATTTTTCCCAAGTATTTTACCGCAAATTATTGCGTTTAGAATAGTAGATTATACGCTATTCTTGCAAAAATTTCATAATAGTTGGTTTTGGCTGTGCTACTACTAAAACATAACTTTTTTTGAATTATCAACGCTCCTTGCAAATTGAGCAATCGTTCTCATAGTCAAGTAGGTTTACAATTTCAATGGCAAAGTTCGACCTAAAATTAAGTAAAACCTAGCTAAGTTGTAGAAAACTGTCAGCAGTTATCTATAAGTCGGGAAACCCTTTCGTGCCGTCGCCAGAGCGCGAGAAAACGCCACTTGCACTCTTTGGAGGGAACCTCCAAGGGTGTAGGATTGCCCAGTTTTACATACTTTTGATGAAAGCCCCTCCAAAGAGCGCTTATCACTGCCCTCAAAGCATCTACAGCTAAAATCAAGTTGACTGCTGAGTACTGAAAGTTACCTAACTTTTGTAAATTAGGAGTGCATGTGTGCCAAAAGCTAAATATTTGTTAATTGGTTCTACAGAGGCTTACTGCGGTAAATCTGCAACAGTCCTGGGTTTGTCTTATCAACTACAACAAAAAGGACTGGATATTGCCTATGGTAAACCACTAGGTACGTGTTTGAGTGAATCTGGAGGAACTGTGGTTGAGGAAGATGTGCAATTTATTGCTCATAGCCTCAACCTGCCAAAAAATCGTGTTGCACCTAATATGCTGGCTTTGAATGAGCTCACTGTGCAAAAACGTTTGCAAGGGCGAGACTTGACCGATTATCAAAAGTCTCTAGCGCAGCAATATTCACAAATGCCTTTCGGCGACTTGGTGTTGCTGGAGGGTCCTGGTAATTTGGAAGAAGGCAGTTTATTTAATTTGTCTTTGCTGCAAGTAGCAGAAGTGGTGGATGCTACTGTGCTGTTGGTAGCCCGTTACAAATCGCTGCTTTCAGTTGAAGCGCTCTTATCTGCTAAACAGCGTATGGGCGATCGCTTGCTTGGTGTTGTGATCAACGATATTCCTGCAGAACAATTACAAGCCGTTAACACCACTATCCGTCCGTTTTTGGAACAGCAAGGTATCCCCGTGCTGGGGATGTTACCGAAAAGTATTTTGTTATGCAGTGTGAGCGTTCGCGAACTGGCACAGCAGTTAAATGCGGAAGTTCTTTGCCGCAGCGATCGCCTGGATTTGATGGTGGAAAGTCTGGCAATTGGCGCGATGAATGTCAACGCAGCAGTGAAGTATTTTGGTATGCGCCGAAATATGGCGGTGGTGACAGGGGGCGATCGCGTAGAAATTCAGCAAGCTGCTTTAGAAACTTCCACCCAATGCCTGATCCTCACCGGACAATTACCTCCTCCCCCCTTCATTCTCAGTCGTGCAGAAGAACTTGAAATCCCAATTTTATCAGTTGACTTGGATACCTTAACGACTGTGGAAATTATTGACCGCACTTTTGGTACAGTTCGTGTCCACGAACCTATTAAAGTCCAGTGCATTCGCCATCTCATGGCTGAACATTTTGATATTGAGCGCTTGCTTGCTTTACTGAATTTAAATCCGGCTACAGCACTGCCTTGAAAATCCTTAATACCAAGTTTGATTCAGTGATGAAGATGGAGAGTAGGGGCACAGCAGTGCAGTGCCCCTACTAAGTTGTCTGTCACGTAAAGCACAGCTAGCCATTTTGAATTTTGAATTGCTTATGCTGTGGGTCAATTTTTTTCCGAGGGTGCAGTGGTACTCCACCAGGTAACGCTGGTTCTGGGATTTGTCGCTTCGCTTGAGCGGCTGAGGGATGAAGCACTTTAGTAAAGTGACCCTCGGACACCATTCGCAAGTAAGCTTTTGAGGCATCAGGTAAGGTTGTATCTTCTTGCTCCCAGTGAACAACTGCGGCTTCATCACACCAACGTGGCAAGTACTGCATAACTTGCCGGTGTGCGCCAGAGTTACAGTACTGTCGCATTGCTGACTCATTCTCCCAGAGAGTTACAGTCCAAGCACCTCCTTGTTTGTCGAATGTGAGTTTACCGCCTAAAAACCCAGGAGTGTTAACGGTTTGCCATGATGAGAGCGCAGAGTGCCATAAAAAGGCTGGAAAATAACGAGGCGACTTGAGATGCAAGCGTGTTACTGAAACTAATACCATTTGATACCTCTTCTTGCTGTTTAGAGTTTTGAGTTTCAAGCAATGAGTCCTGAGTGATTTTTCCTGCTTTCTGTGCGTTTTGCCTAGCAATCAGTACTCAGCGCTATTTTTTATGCAACTAATTGCTATACAATTAATTGCATATACTTCTAGTGTATTCAAAAAGTTGCATAAGTCAAGCAGGATTCTTATGGCTTTAGCTCACGCGATATTGGCATCTGTTGTTGATCGTTCCTGTAGTGGGTATGACTTAGCCAAGCAATTTGACGGTTCAGTCGGCTTTTTCTGGTCAGCAAGTCACCAGCAGATTTACCGCGAGTTGTCTAAACTCGAAGCTCAAGGCTGGATTACCTCCGAGATAATTCCTCAAGAAGGACGCCCAGATAAAAAGCTTTACCAGGTTACAGATGAGGGAAAACAGCAGCTTAAGAAGTGGATTGCACAACCATGTGAACCCACACCGATAAAAGATGATTTACTGGTTAAAATTTTTGGTGGTTATGTTGCTCAAAGGCAAACAATCCTGGAAGAGTTAGAGCGTCATCGTCAGGCTCACCAAGAAAAACTGTCTACATACAAAGTGTTAGAGCAACGATACTTCCAAAATCCGCAACAACTGCCAGAACAAGCAAAGTTTCAGTACCTGACTTTACTCAATGGTATAAGTTATGAAACATATTGGCTTGCTTGGTGTGAGCAAGCAATCCAGATATTGAGTTGAGCACACAGAAAAATAGCATAACTATATGATAAATAGCTGACAGGGAACTCCCCTGCGTCTGTTACAATAACTAGGTTGTTTAATCTGATTTTGTCCGTCTTTGAGCCAGTCAACAGACCTTATTAACGTCGATACATTAGCGCAAGAACTGGCGACAATCCAGCAAACGGGTTCTAAGCGAATTGCGTTGCTGGGTTCCCGTCATGTCCCGATTACCCATCAAACTCTCATTGAGATGATGACTTATGCCTTGGTTTTATCAGGCAATCGGATGATCACCTCTGGCGCTATCGGTACGAATTCAGCAGCCATTAAAGGAGCGATGCGGGCTGATCCGAATTTGTTGACAGTGATTCTACCCCAAAGCTTAGAACGCCAGCCTCATGAATCGCGTCATCAATTAGAACAAGTTATGCATCTGGTGGAAAATCCTAGCAATGACCATATGTCTCTTGCTGAAGCTAGTTACTTGTGTAATAAAGAGATTGTTTCCCGCTGCCAGCAACTGATATGTTTTGCATTTCACGACAGTGGTATCCTGCTGCAAACCTGTAAAGATGCAGAAGAACAAAGAAAGGTGGTGACATTATTCTACTTTGATTAATCATTTGTCATTAACTTTTGTATTTGACTAATGACTATTTTTGTATACTCTATTGCCACTGCTGCCGTAAAAGAAAGAAGTGTCAATTTTATATTGAGGAACTTCACCAAACCCGGTAACTTCTACGAAACCGGGTTTCTCGGAAAGTGCACTATCTACTAAATCAAAGTTGACAGATCAGTAGCTTATACCAATTTGAATAAAGAATGCGACACATGCAATAGACCAGTACTAGGTTCTGAGGTTGTATCTGTCGCAAACATTAATTGAATTGGTATTACTTAATAAAAATTAACATGTTTAAAAATGGTAATATATGCTACTTTAACTACTTTTCGAGTCATCGTAGATACATACCTTTATATATCAGTTTTTTTCCTCACTTAAGTGATATTACTTAAAAAAAGAGTAATAATTAATATTTTACTCTGCTCAGCAGTATTAATAAGTGATTAATAAGCGAAAAATGACTAGTTTTTGGACTAGAAAGTGAGTATGTGTTAGGTGTACCCTACAGTCATCAGTATGCTTTAGCCATTAATCCTTCTAATAACGGATAAAGTCTTTGCTGAATCAAAGTCAGAAAATCTCATGTTAGAGGTGTAATATGAAACTTTTTATTGACCGCAAAATTGCTGTTGCAGTTGCTGTAGTAATCGCTTGCCTGGGTTTCAGTGTTAACAAAATTTCGGCTGACGTTGGCGATTCCCTCCAAATCAATATCACAGGCAGAGGATCTGGTTTAAGATTCATTGGCTTAACCTCCAACAATACTCTTGTGAATATAGGTTCGAGTGGATTTGGTAGAACAATTCAAGTTCAAGTTAAGGGAATTGACGGCAACTTACAAGGTATTGACTTCCGTCCAGCAAACGGTCTGCTCTACGGTGTCACAGACACTGACAACATATACACCATTAACCTTGACGATGGTCAGGCTACGTTTGTCAGTAAACTATCTAGCAGCTTCAATGGAGGATTTCAGTCAGGGTTTGACTTTAATCCCGTACCAGACCGTCTAAGAATAGTAGGTAGCAATGACCAAAATTTCCGTACCAATGTGGATAACGGTCAAGTGATTGTCGATGGAAGCCTGGCTTATGCTACTGACGATGCCAACAACGGAGTTGACCCCAACATTACTGCTGCAGCCTACACCAATTCCGTTGCTGGAGCGACAACAACTCAACTTTTTGGTATTGACTACGACCTTGACGTGTTAGTACTGCAAAACCCACCCAATGATGGCACTCTCAAGACGGTAGGCAATCTCGGCGTAAACTTTGCACCAATAAGCGGGTTTGACATCTTTACAGACGCACAAGGCAACAATACTGCCTATGCACTGTCTGGTTCAGCCCTTTACACTATCGACCTATCCACCGGCGCTGCAAGTAAAATCGCCGACGTACCTAGAGGTAGCTTCATCGGTTTAGCTGTCACCTCCCGGTAGTCAGCCCTAAGGTTTGAAAGTGGGAAGCGATCGCGCTTTGCAGGAGATGAGGAAGATGAGCAGAATATTATGTCTTCATCTTGCTTATCTCCTCTTTAGAAATAACAGTATATTTTGAGATGCAAGCTACATTTAACAAAATGTTGAGTTGGTGCCGATCCCAACTCGCTATCGATTGAGGCTTGGCAAAAACTCATAGGCTCTGTTGAGTTCGATTCCTCCGTTGAAGATTTCTGACAGCGCCTTGCCAAATCCTTTTTGAGAGTTACCGTGAAAAGTCAGATCGGCAGCTCGCCGTGCTATGTTTGATAAACTACCACTATACGCTCAACGAGCGACTTAGGTAGACCAAAACTCGTTTGAAGCTTTTATAATTTTTGCCGCAGTAGAATTGATGGTATACATAACGGTGTTCATTTATTGAAGAAGAATTCAGCAAGTCCTGATTCAGGAGTCAGCAATGCTTGAAGTGGGGGATTGGTGACCCGCCACTGTCTTGTTGACCACCCTTCGGGTGACGCTCCTTCGTCGCTAACGCTGCGCTAACGCCAGATACCTACGGTAAGTCCTGCGGAGGCTTGAGCCAACGCGTAGCGTCTCCCTTAGGAGAGGGAGACGTCGGTGCAGTACTGGACTCACCAAATTTTCAATCTTGCGTGGGGGTCTTGAACCCGTTTATTCATCCGAGCGTCGCACAAAATACCCAAGCTGAATTCTGGCGACTGACGCCTCTATTCTATTTGATAAAAATGAATTACCAATCAAAAATGCAAAGTTTAAAATCTAGAATGTTCTATGGCTTCTACCTATTCCTTTGACATTGTGAGCGACTTTGATAGACAAGAATTGGTCAATGCTGTTGACCAAACTATACGAGATATAAAAAGTCGCTATGACCTCAAAGACACTCAAACAACCGTTGAGTTAGGTGAACAAAGTATTACCGTAAACACTAACAGTGAGTTCACCCTAGAATCTGTACACAACATACTGCGTGAAAAAGCAGCAAAGCGCAATCTCTCCCAGAAAATCTTTGATTTTGGCAAAGTAGAATCATCTAGTGGGAATCGAGTTCGTCAAGAAATCAAACTTCAAAAAGGTATTAATCAAGAAATTGCCAAGCAAATTTCTAAGTTGATTCGTGACGAATTCAAGAAGGTGCAACCCTCAATACAAGGGGACGCAGTGCGTGTAAGTGCTAAGAATAAGAATGACTTGCAAGCTGTTATCCAACGGCTGAAGCAAGAAGATTTACCTGTCGCTTTGCAGTTTACAAATTATCGTTAGTCATGAGTCATGATTTAGGACAAATGACTAAGAACTATTGGTCTAAAACTCAGTTAAAACTGTAGGGCAGGTATCTTACCTGTCCTACTTTGTAATCAAAAAAATACAGTAATGATTCCAATGGTGGGCAAAGCTTTCCAGTCAATTAACTACGTGCACCAATACTCTTTTGAAAAGCTGGACGTTCAGACACCTGCTTCATATAGTTCAATACAGCTGGGTATTGGCTAAAATCTAGCTTGAGCATGATAGGAATATAAGAGAGAATAGAGGCTACAGCCACGTCAGCAACTGTGAATTCTTTACCTAGTACGAAAGGTTGACGCTCAAAAATTTCGTTTAAAGCAGTCATCAAGCGGGGCATTTCCCGCTCTCGGTTTGCTTCTACGAAAATTCCTGGTCCTAGAGTAGCATTAGCAAACAACACCCATTGAGCTAATTCCGCTCGCTCCTCTGGGGAGGACGTAGTTTTCCCATACTTCTCAGCTAAATATAGCAAAATGGCTCCTGATTCCCAAAGTTGAAAATCACCATCAACAATTGCTGGAACTTTTCCTATCGGGTTAATTGTCAAGTACTCAGGCTGACGGTGTTCACCTGCTTGCATATCAAGCTTGACAAATTCGTAAGGAATTCCTAGTTCCTGCTATACAGAACTTGACTAAACTTGTTCAAAGCTAGCCATTCAACGAAAGTTTCCTTCAGAGGGTCTGCTTCTTGCTTCTACCAAGGGAGTCGGCTCCTACTTGTCCACAAGCGTAAATTCGGG
>JAESFN010000244.1_pt1 | contig 69271 bp, 59 predicted proteins | sample 9269411 | NCBI WGS metagenome assembly JAESFN01 (sample SAMN14505399, study PRJNA617100) | algae metagenome | isolation source: Iphinoe sp. HA4291-MV1 and co-occurring heterotrophs from trail next to... | place: USA: Maunawili Falls, Hawaii | collected 2009-07-25
TCCGAACCCTAAACACAAACAAGTAAATTATCTGTTTTTCACGCCTCTGGTAAATAGCGATCGCTAGTTTTTTTCTGAATTCTCCTTACGCACTTTTTGTCTTGATTGTCAATGCGTAAGTTCTATGATTGATACCCCGGTGTTTCTTGGGCATCTCCAACAGCAATTGCTTGGGGTATCAGGATGTGGATTGCGCTAACCTCGTCAATCGAATACTGCCCTACCTCTTTTGGAAGGCAGACAACTGGAATACCAGCATCAGCTAAAGTTTCTCTTAATGGTTGCAATCTTTGAGAAATGGCTATATCCAAAGCAGATAATTTAAGAACCACCGAAGTAACGCCTCGTATATTCGCTGAATATCCTATTTAATTCTCGTATATCTGCATTAGAAAAGCCCATAAATTCACGTTTTGGCATCTTTAAAGTACCGCGCTGATGCCAGATTGCATAAGAAGTTGCATTACGGATAATTGCGCTATCTCCTTGAAAAAGAACACTTGTGGAATTAGACATAACTCCGGTTTCAATCAAAATTGTTGAGAAACCTTTTCGAGCTATTGTTGCAGGCTTAAGGGGGGTCCAAGAAATACCATCAGGGCTAGATTGCTTGCTGAAATTATTCCTCGTGCTCACCAATTGATACTCAACCGCCTGCCGCAAAGGGATAGACACACCAAAACCTCTTTGCTTAGCTAAAAGCTGTTCCAACTGACGGAAATCAAAACTGACATCAAACACTTTTAATCCCTCCATGCGTGTTGTATGTCACTTGAAGCGTAACCTTCTCACCTAGAATCTCTACAGTCAGGGGAGAAACACCACTTTGTCCTATAGAAGTCACACGACATGTACAAGCACGCCCATTGATGATACCCAGCCCTATGTCTCCTACCTTAATTTCCTTGGGAAGAACAATAGGGTCTACGCAGTTACACTTGTAATTCTCCGTAGAAAACGAACCCTGTTCGCGTGCTTCAGAATTCCCGCCTTGGGGTTTAATCTTGAATTTCACCGGGATACTCTGACCTGTTGTCTTGACTAATCCTCTCTCATCCCGGTTGTTTTGTGTCGTAACGACATTAAACACAAATGTAGTTAATTGAAAAAGCTCTTCATCATCATAAACGGTGGACATTTCACTGACCAATGTTTAATGAACTAACAAAAATGCGAGAAAATTTAAAACCCTCTTTTACTTGATAAAAGAGGGTTTTAAGCTTATCGTAGCTTTTTTACATTGCTTTTGATTCAGGTGGAGAAAGAGGTAAACCGTATTGTTGGAAAAGTTCATGAAATTGTTTTTCTAGAAGTTTTGACATAGAAAGGTTCTGTTTTTCAGCCGCTTTCTTTAATTTGAAATGCCGTTCTGCACTCAATCTGATTGTTAATTTTTCAGTTTTATGTTTTGGTTTATTTCTTGTGCGTTTAGTCGTAGTCATACAATCCGAAAAAGACAGTACTAATATACTAGCATCATACGGACAAATAAACAAGTCTCAAATTTGTTGTTTTTTCAGCGCCTGTTGATACTCCTCCAAAAAAAGACCAACGAAAAATCTAGGGTTTCAAAAGAGAAAATTAATTAGCGTACGAAGTGTTCTCAAACTGTTCCTGCTGATTCTCCATATACCAAGCGCTTCAGAAGTTATGGAACAGATGGATTCGGAAGTGTTCTAGAAAGTGTTCCAGCTTAAAACGTATATACAGTGAGTATCACAGCCTCTCTGGAACACTTCATTCTTTATCTTATATATAGCGTAAAAATATAATAATAAATATAATAAATAAGAATATAATAGCAATAAAATAAAATATATACATATATATAAGCTATATAGAAAAATCGTTTTGAAGTGTTCCAGAAGCTAGAATGCTTGCCTAGTAAAGGTTAGAGCAGGAACATTTATCTGTTTCAATTTGTTCCAATCCGTTCTATCTGTTCCAAAAGATGGAACAGGTACTTTTCATCAGTTCCAAGATTTTCAGAATTCAGCACAAATAATTGAGAATGGCTTCGCCAAGAAGAGGGGGGTATCAGCAGGAGCGCCGGATATGCGAAGCTAGAAGCAAAAGGTTTCAAGTTATGAGCGCAGCCGTGGGGAGTGTCAACAATACTGATACCCCTAGAAGCGATTTCAGGTAGTTCTACCTGTACTGAAGGTACTACTTTTGGTTTTATCGCTCGTGGCGGTTTTTATGGTGATAATGCACCGGGAAGTGGACAAGTAATATCTTTAACACGTTCAGCACTCTTATATTTTTAATTGACAAGCACGGACAAATAAGTTAGTGTGAAATTGCTCTAAGGGGTTGGAGCATTTTTTCATTAGACATTATTCATTGAGGTTGAGGTAACATGAATACACAGCAAGTACTTTCTAACGGGAAAGCTCAAGTTTTATTGTCTTTTGATGTATCTTATAACAAAGCTTTATGTGTAAAACTACTTGGGCATAAACCCACAGACCTAGAAACAGGAAAAGCTCAGAAGTATTTCACAAAAAATGTCGGGATAAAAATTTTTACTTCAATTTCCGAATTTGCAAAATTTTTATCTGAAGGGCATACTTTTTATACTGGAACTTTTAAAGAAGGCTCAACATCAGCAAAAATTCCGAATGTAAGTCATAGTAATGTAATTTTTTATGATTTTGACTCTTCGGTACAAATGGAGGAAATTTTAAAACATCCATTTGTACAAAAGTACGGAGGTATCATTCAACCATCTTATAATGCAGATTTAACTAAAATACTGAAATTTCATCTTTTATTTTTTACCAATCGCTCTATTAATACAGAAGAATATAAGATTCTTTGGAAAATTGGAGCAAAAGCTTTAGGATATGAACTTGATCCAAGTAAGAAGGGTGCAAACAATCTTTGTTACGGCAGCCCTCATAAACCTATTATTATCAATATGGTTTCCCGTCTCCCTGTTGATACCCTTCTTGCCCAAGAGGCTAAAGAGCAAGAAGAACAGGAGAAACAACAGGCTCAACAAACTTCTGGAGTTCCGAAGACAACTGAGGTACTGACTAACCAAGTTTTAAAACATCTTTATGCCCATGTTTTTGAAGAAAAATTAGACAGAGATATAAACAAATTATATTGTTTACATTCGCATAATCTGATACCCACAGAGTTGACAGCTTTGGATAGAGCCGAGGGTATCAAAGAGAAGTATGAGGGGTCCAATCCTTTCTCACCAACGGATGCTAGCAAGCGTTCGTTTGTTGTATCTGTTAAAGAAAATCAGTTACCCGGTTTTTTTGATAGGTCCAATAATTTTGTTTCTCTGAATTCCGAGGGGAAGGAAAGGCATGGAGACAATTTTTTAAGATATTGGCATGAAATGCATCTTAAAGCTAAAGTCTCACCTTATCCAGCAGATTTTAAACAGGTTTTTAAACAAGTTGTTAAGGACATCTGTAACCATTTTGATGTTGAAACTTTTGATTTTCGGAAAAAAATTGACTTAGATGTCGTGACTGAATTTCTCAGGGGACAGTTAGACAGAAAAGTTTTTAAACCTCAATGGGAGAATAATGTTGTGTTCATGTATGACGAAAAATGCAATACATGGAATTATCGACAAAAAAATGACAACATTTATTCTGATGTTCTTTCTCCCATCATTCACCAACAATTTGGACGAGAAGTAGCTGAAAATTTTAAAGTTCAGAAGCATGTAATGACTTGGTTCAATGTCGTGCATTGGGATTGTTTAGTTTCTCCTAAAATTGAAAATTTGGACTACATACCGTTTATCAAAGGTTACTATGACCTAAAAAATTATCGGTATGTTGATACCCCTTCCGAGCATGTCTTTAATTTGTCAAGAGTTGAATACAGTTATCAAGAAGTTTCTGATAATGACCCCGTTCTTCTTGCTTTTAAACAACACTTTAAAGATTGGTTAAAAGAAGATATCCTTGCTGAATTCCTTCTTCTGTGGACGCAATTGTGCTGTCAGAGGCAAGCCTATAGAACTGGAAGCATGGTAGGTCTTATCGGTGACCCGAACACCGGAAAGAGTACTTATTGTATGTTTCTTCTCGAACTCTTCGGTTCACAAGGTCTTAGCTCTATGGCAAAGTCTTTGGATGCTGATACCCTTATGAGCAAATCAAATAATCACGCAACAGCATCTTTAGAGAATGCTTATGTCGTTGTTTTAGAGGAGATGGTAGGAAATTCTAACTACACAGACATTAATAAATTAAAAGCATTTACAGGACAGCGTAAAGGTATTCCAAGTTCAGTGAATCCAAAAGGGTTTAAAGAGCGCCCAGTACTTCATCGTTTAGGTTTGGTCTGGAATAAGCAAGATATGGTAAATGTTCCTGGAACAGACGCAGGGTTTTTCCGACGAAATTTAATTTTAGAGTTCAAAACCAAAAAACACTTTAATCCAAAAACTGGAAAGACTTTTGATTTTCTTCGACAAGCAGAAAATCTCTTAAAAATTTATTGCTGGTGTATTCAACAGAGTATTGAAAAAGCTCTGAACAGAGTGGAAGAATTAAAGGACCATAAGATTTTTCAAGAGTTTAAAGTAAGAGTCAGAATGGAGAATTGCTACATAGCTCAATGGTTGGATGAAATGGTTAACATTACAAATCTAGAAACCGATTTTGTGTCAAGTTCTGACCTTCAACAAAGCTATGAGCAATGGGCTGAACAAAATAAGGCTACTTCATATGGTAAGAAAAAATTCTTTGTAGAATTCAAAACAATTGCGTCAGATAAAACCCTCGGTTTTGATTGGGATGAAAAAGATAGTGTTACGAAAACGATTAACGGAGTCAAACAGCGAGGGTATACGGGAGTAAAATTTAAGGTCGAATCGGAAACTTCTGGATTTTAGCCTTGACGAAAGCTAACATATTTGTTAGATTTAAAATAATACATTAGCTTGTATTCATAGTTTGATACTAAACCTCAATTCTTTAACCCTCTGTCCGCTAGAGGGTTTTTGTTCTGTGTGGGTATCAATCGGTAACCAATGTTTATCCAATTTTATCATTGTCATTGTCTTCGTTTTCTTCCTCCTCATCTATATTTTCGTCTTCTAAATTAATTGGTTTTTGCTTTTTCTTAAAACATTTAAAAGTCAGTTGACTATCTTTTTGTATTTGTTTCTGTTTCTTAACTGCTTGAAACAACATGTTTTCCTCCAAGATTTTGAGTTATAAAATCAAGACAATTTTTTGAAGAAGACTTTACGAATATTTTGTATAAAGTGATATCTTCTATCTGAAGACTAGAGTGCAAAGACAATTAGCCCGACAAGAACATTGCTGTCCAGGAAGAGGCAATTGACCAATTCCTACCCAATCTTGATTTGCATATCGTATACACTCTTCACAGTGTTCTGCTTGTCCCAAGAGACGTTTCATTTGCGTCTTACCGGACATCGCTTCACGCTTAAGTTGAAGGGTATCAGCAGTAAATCGTCCTGCTTTAGCGTAAAGTTCTAATCTGTGCGTCACCTGAGCTAGTGATTGACCTGGAGCTTCTTGAATTAGATACTTCAGCCCAAATTGTTTACCTGTTACCTCGTCACGCCCTTGATAGTATTGCTTTTTCAATAAACTACCAATTTGACCTAAATCAGACTCGGTTAAACGGTCTACACCTCCAACGGATAGAATAGCGTGAGAAACATGGATACGTTTGAGGGCATCAGCTAACTCAACTGATACCCCTAATTTACAATTTTTAATGTTTGTGGCAAGGCTAACAAATTTTTTCTGTTGTTCTGCTAAATACTTACGTTGTAAGACCAACACAGATTCTCTACTGACAAAACGGCGGGTGTCTTTCCAACGGTATCGCTTAACAGCAGAGTCGAAGAAGATTTGTGTTGGAAGAATTGCGTCAAGAGAAAGCATTTAGACTAATTAAGATTGAGCGTTTGCTGGTATTCGGCTTTTTTCTAAAGTTTCTGGTCGAGAAGATACAAAATCATAAGTATCTAGTTTTTGGCAGGCTGCAAGTAAGTCTAAATTAGTTGTTTTTGTTATGTCTTCAATAAGGTGTCCAAAATGCCCGTAAGAATCACTAAGTAGGGTTTTTACATCTTCTACTAATAATGAAAATCCTTTGAGATTTGCAGATACTACTTTATCTGGGTCATCATGTTCTGTTGTAATTTGTACTTCTTGGTCCGAGTTTCTTCTACGTATAATAATTTCCATACATTTGTCCTATTCTCTCGTTAATATTATACCCACAATGAAATTAAAGTGTTCAGGGTCTTTTTGATATAACCGTTTCATTGCTATGTGACTATGAAAATGTTCACCCCCCATTGCTACAACTTCTGTAGTTCCATTAAACTTATTCCCGTAAATCTTTCCCACATAAGGATTTATAAATTTTCCGGGAAGAGCAAATTCATTAGCTTCATAATTTTTGTTTCCAGTTATTATTCTCAATTGTTCTTCATATTGTGATGTAGCGCGACTGTTTCTAAAAGCGTTAGCTGCTTTAGTAACATTTTCACTTCCATATTCAACATGGTGAAAAAATTCATGTAAATGTGTTGATTTTTCATACACATTACCCACATCAATGACTTTAGTTAGCTTGCTAGCATAAGCTCTATCATCATCAGCAAGCATAAAAGTAAGGTTTTTTGACCCTTGTCCACCAGTTAACTGAAAAAATTCTATTTGATTCTGTCGAACAACTTTTCTTACTTCTTCATTTTGAATATTCTTTAAATTTATTTGATCAACAAGTTTAGTTGCTTCTTCTACAGATATACCTCTCTTTATCAAATCTTGTCTTAAATTATTAAAACCTTCATCAACTTTTTTATTTCTCTCCAGTATAAAATTTGTATATTCTTCTCTTGCTTTTTCAGATGTCATTTCAGCTTCTTTTAAATCTTTTAATAAAACTTTCTTTCCATTGATTTTCTCATTTTTACTTCTAGCTGCATTTATCTTTATATAGTTATCATAAGCATCTTCTTTCTTTGTATACAAAGCTTTCTCTTCTTCTTTTCTAAACCAAGTGTCATCAATGTGTTTTTTAGTCAACTTATTTCCTGTTTTTATTAAAGAGTTATAATCCGAACGGTCCGTATTTTTGACTATTTCAGTTAATTCTTCGTCAAGAATTTTCTTCTTTGTTGTTTTCGGTTTACTAGGCTTTGGTTCTGGTTTTGGCTCCTTAATTTCTACTTTCTTTGTTCTTCCAGTTTCAAAATGTTTTTTTCCTTCAGGATGATTACGGATAGCCTCACGCCATGATTCCCGTTTTTGTGCGTTCTTAGGCTTCTCAATCCCATGTTTTTCAGCTATCGCTTTTAGTTGAGCGAGATTTGTTTTGGAAGTGATTTTTTCAGTTGTTGTCGTTGTTTTTTTACCCGTACTACCCCCGGAATTTGCACCTCCACAGGCAGTAAATCGTCCATTGGCATCTCTGCAAAGATTTCCTTTTACCTTTTGCCCACCTTTCCCTTTGTCTAAATTTAATGAATCTTGATTTATTAAATTTTGTAATTCCTGAGTAATATTTACAATATTTTGATAAGTATCCAAAGCATTAGGATTTTGAACAAGATAAGCTTCTTCAGCTTCTTCTTCAGATTGATATCCCACTCCATAAATAAATCTTCCATTATCTTGAATTTCAAAAATTTTTGTTTCAAAGGGGAGGGTATCAATATCAATATCTTCTGCCTTTGCAAAATATTTTTTATCTATAGAATCTTTTTGATATTTCTTTTGTAAAATTTCTTGAGCAATCTTAAGAATTTCATCTTCAGTTATCTCTGCTAATCTGTCCCACTCGGCATCCGCCAGATTCACAGAGTCTGTTTGTGTTATTTGAGGTTCTTGTGGTTCCGGGGACAAATTAGCTTTTCTAAATGCCCCATCATTTAAAGCAATATTGAGCGTAAATTTATCCCCCTGATACCCCTCTCTTGCTTCTTCAGGAGTGATGACACCTGCGGTGATAAGCTTGGCTGTGCGGTCGGCAGCCTTCCCCTCTAGCTCAGCTTCTTCCATTGGAGTCATTTCAAATCGGAAAGGGATTTCCACGGTGAGGGTATCATCAGGCATCCAGACAACAAACACCTCTTGATAATGTCTCAACCACTGATTAACCGTCCAAGTGTGGCATCGTTTTGCCCATAAGAAACGCTGAACTAGTTGGTTCTGTGTCCCACTTCCAAGGGAATTTTTAGGGCTATCCTCAAAAAGAATATCGTAAGGGTAATCAGTTTCAGAAACGAACAAATCCTTAATTTCTAAAACGACTTCTCGGACCCCAGCAAGTGTTTGAGAAATAAAATTTATAACCTCAGAATCTTTATCGTAAGCGATTAATTTTTCAACCGAACGATTAGCATTAACTGAAAGTAAACGATGTAGGATTTGGTTTCGACCTTTTTCACTCACAAGTTTATCAGCTAGTTTATTGATTCCAATTGTGAGGTAAGAAATGTTTGAAAGGATATCTCTAACTAAATTATTGCTTTGAATATAGTTGTTATAAGTTTGATATAACCCAACAAGAACAGAATCAGCATAATTTACGTTTTCGGGGTTTTGCTCTTTTAAGTAATTTTTTTGCCCAACCCACCGACTTATTTTAGATTTGTGAAATCTAATTTTTTCCTCTTTTCCAACATAAAAGTCACCTTTGAGTTTTAAATCAAAATGAATCTCATAACCACTTAGTTCAGAATTTGGTTTGATTGGTTGGTTATCATTTGTGTCATCAAATTTTAAAAGTAAGTATACTTGAGCATATAATCGAGCAAAAATTGAGGCATTTTCAAAAGCGTTAAGAAGGATATCATCATTTTCATTAACAATAGTCCCATTCTTTCGTTTCAGTTGATACCCTAATGTTTTGGCTTCCGCAGGATATCGAGTAATTATTTTTCTAATTAAATTAGAGCTACGAAAAAGCGTTGTAATGTCTTCTGTTCCAAGAAGAGTTTTATCGTCGTCCCAAATATTTTTCTGTTTAAAATTCGGATTGAAACTTCCATTAAACATTCTAAGGACTTCAAAAAGCCCATTAGAATCTTCATTCAAATCCTGTTCTTGTATCCCCGTTTCGGTAACCATTGTTTAACCAACTACCATAACTGCTATATCCAAATTTCCGCCTAGTTGATTCAGTAAGTCATCCACAACAAAGCCTGGTGGAATTACAGCCCCATCTGGAGGAGGATATTTGTCATATCCTGCTTGCATATTCAGCAATCCTTCGATAACAAAATCCTTCTTTTGATATTGAAAAGATACATCATCAGCACGGTTAATGGCTTGATAATGTGTCCAAATAAGAAAAGCTGCCACAAAGTATGGACGGTAGCCATTTGACCCTTTACTTGCCTCTAAGAGGTCTTCGAGGGTATCAACATTGACCCTCGGATTGAGAAAGTTTTTAGCTATGTTACTAGCTTTGTCAATATCATTTATTGGGTTCATAAGATAATTAGTTGGTCATCAGGGATTTGTGTCAAAGTAAAGGAGAGTTTAGCTTCTGCGAGTTCTCCTGTTGGGAACCACATTGTTTCATTTCTTGTAATATTTCCAAGCAAACAGGGTGAAAAAGTACGTTGATTCCAGCGAAAAGCTAGAGCAGGTGGAGAATACGCATTAGTATCAGGTTCAGCAAGTTGTTGAAACTGCTCAATATATGGAAGTAAATTTCGATTCTGCCAAAGGGTAGAAAGCGGAAGATTATTGATACTCATTACCCAATTATCAGAACCAGAATATTGCAGATATGGAGGAGAAAAGGGAGTATTAGCAGATGTATAATTGTTTGCTTTTGTGTAAGAGATTTCTGTTGGCATAGTTAAAAATTCCCAGACAGATTGCCCGTCAAGTCGTGCGAGCAGAGCGTAGGAACCTTTAAAACTCGTTGTTTGTGGGAGTTTGTTTATTACTGATGGATTCATGCCAATCGAGCCTCTAGTTCATTAGCCAATCGATTCTCTAAAACTTGGATAACTTGTTCAGCAATATTTTGTGGGTTATCTCCAGATATTTGTAGTAGAATACTTCCTTGCCCAAAATTGACATTTACAGCACTCTTTTGTCCACGAGTATAAGTATTATTAATTAAATTATCTAATTGATTTTTTCTTAAAATTGTTTCACTAGTATTTGCAATAACTAAATCAGAGTTTACTGGTTTCCTTTGAGTCTCCACAGCTAAAGCTGGAATAAAACCATTTGCAGCTGTTGATATTTGTCCTTGGTAACGGGCACTCCCAAATAATCCACTAACAAAATTCCCAACAGATCCTATAATATTTGCTGCGGGATTACCTGTAACTCTCGCTGCTGTAGATGCAACACTGATACCCGTACTTATTGAGCTAGTCGGATTAGTGTTTCCAAGAACCCCTTGAAGATTATTTGTTGCTCCAGTCACAAAACCTTGGATAGGTTTAATTACAGAATCAATCAATTGATTCACCGCATCAATCGCGGTTTGAATTCCAGTTCTAATAGCATTGAAAGCATTTTGAGCACCCTCTGTGATACTCTTTCCCGTATCACTAACCAATTTTACAAGATTATCCCAATCCGATTTATAAAAAGCTAATAAAGAATTAAATTTCTCACTTAAAAAGGTTGTTATAGTATTCCATTCTTGCTGGTAAAAAGCAAAAACAGGTTCAAAATCTTGCTTAATAAATCCAGGAATACTTTGTAAAAAAGTTCCTAAATTTGCAAATTCCGTTTTCCAAGTAGCTGTTATTGAATCCCAATTGTCATAAAAAAGTTTTGTGAGAGCGACAACACCTAGAACAATAGCAGCTCCAAGAGCCAATGGGATACCTCCAGCAATTGCAACAATACCGCTTACAATAATGCCTCCTACAGTCGCAAGCACACCTGTAACAACAGGAAAAAGAAAAGCTCCAAGAGCGACAGCAGACCCAATAGCGTAAAATTTCCAATCTAAGTTTGCAAAAAAACTGGCTAATCCGGATACCAAACCAGTTAAAATTGCACCATAATTTATTTTGGCTGTCGCTGCTAAAATGCCGTCTAAAATATTATTTGCCAATGTTGCTAAAAATTTGCCCGTAGCTATGCCAAGTGCTTGAGATTGCCCTTTACCCAAACCAGAAATAGTTATAACAAAACCTGAAATATAAGCGTTAAACACGTCTACAGCAATTTTAAAATCTTTCATTGGGTCTGTTCCCACTAACCCAAAAAGGCGTGCAAATTGAGCTAATAACCCTCGTTCACCAATGATTAAATCAAGTGTTGTCTGAAAACTCGTGTACACACTTTGATACCCATTCAGAGTATTGTTATCCAAGTCACGAGTTAAGCTGAAGATACCTATTTCAGGGTCAAAAAGGGAATCCATAAAGGATGATATCTTAGCTTTTGACGTACTTTGTAACCGATTAATTGCGCTTTGAGGAAGCGCTTTATCAAGGGCTTTATTCAATAATTCAATACGTTCAAAAGCTGATAAATCTCCAAAGCCTTTTTTACCGGAAGTCTTAAGTCCTTCTTTAAGCGCGTTCCTAAGTGCTGTATTATTTCCAAAAAATTGATATGTACTAAGTCCTCTTTCACCAGCTATCCCACCACTTAAATAAGCTTGGATAGCCGCTTGGGTAACTCCTAAATTAGTGTTACTAAGCTCTGCTGAAAGAGCAATTTTACTAGAAGATTTTAACAGTGTGTCTCTAATTTGGTCTGTAGACCGTCCGGCTTTCTTGTATGCTTCAGCATAGTCATCAATAATTGTTCGAGAAATCTTAACAATATTTTCAGAAGTGGTCGGTAAATCTCTTCCAAGAATCGCTACATCTTTATTAAATCGTTGGACAAATATTGAAGCTTTATCTTCACTCAAACCAAGTGTATTAATCGCAGTATTAACTGTATTAAGATTTTCAACTTCTCGCTCAATCCCTTTCCCTATTTCACTACTTAATTTAGCAAAAGCAAGCCCTACAACTGCCGCTGTTCCTGCTATAAGAAGTAGTTTATTATTCAACAAATCAAAAGCAGAAACCCCATTTTGTGCGGCATTATTTGCAGCAGTTCCCGCGTTGGCTAAAGCACCAGCTAATCCAGATCCAGCAGCTTTTGTTGCTTGTCCAACACTTGTTTTAAAAGCATTAAACTGAGTACCCAAAGTCCGAAAAGCGTTAGCTGTTTGATTTTGGGCTTTTAAAATTACATTAACTACGGTATCAGCCATCAGGAATTATCAATAATAAAATACACCCAACATGGAGCAAATTGCTTAAGTAACCGGAGTATCAGCAGGTATTCTGGACTTCCTACAGTATACGATGGAGGAACTTTAATCAAGTAAGAAAACGGGTCACTGGCAAAGTAAGCTGGGATTGTTGATACCCCTAAAATAATACCAGTTTGGGGTTTGAGTGTAGCGTTTAAACCATAGATAGAAAATAAAAATGGTAAGATATCTCTATTACCACGATTACGCCAGATGTAACTAGTATTCTTTAATAATTTTCTCTTAATTAATTCGGAAACAGAAGAATCCCAAGATTCCCCCCAGCCAGCCCAACGAGCAAGAGTATCCAACCATTCAACTTTACAAGTTTCAGGGTCTAAATAATATGTTTCAAGATTTTCTAGTAACTCTGTCCAAAAATCTATTCTATCTGATACCCCTCTTGTGAGGGCATCCGAGATTTCAAACTGTTCTAAATCTTCTTGATATGTTTGTGGAAGTTCGTTTGTAACTGTACTCATATGAGTGATTTAAGCTTTCCATTAAGATACAAAACAGGTTCTGTATTATTAGTTGAAAAGGTAGAGGATATAACTTTAAGTCAGGGTCAGCATTTACTTTCTACTATTACAGGAGAACGTTTATTAAATGAAAATTTTGGGATTCCTTTGGATATTTTCTATCATACGGGAATCCCAGAAATTCTAACAGAAAGAATTAGATTAGCCTTTAAACAATTAAATAATATTCAAGCGACTATCAAAATTAAATCTTATCAACAAGGAAAGCTATCTTTAGAAATTTCTTTCAATGTCCTTCAACAAACTCTTGCAGTAACATTTTTAAATGGCTAATCCAGATATTGACACTACAACAGCACAACAATTACTGCTTGAAGCACAGGAGAAAGCAAAAGAGGTATCAGCAGGGAAACTCTCCGATTTCTCTGTTGCCTCACCTGTTACAGCCTTGTTGGAAGCCGTAGCCATTATTGCAACACGTACACAAACAGTGGTCAATGGACTGTCTACAAGCATTGAAAACAACAGAATTGCTATTTTTGGAATAGAACGACAACAAGGTACAGCAGCAACCGGAAGTATCAAAATAACCCTAGATGCCCTTTACTCAGAACCATTTTTCTTAGCCAAAGGCTTTGATTTAACGATAGATGGAATCCCATTTGAAACTGTTACAGACCTAATAATTCCTGCATATACATCATCTGGAACTGTTTCTATCATTTGTCTAGAACTGAGCGACAGGGGAAATTTACCCATTAGCGCAACAGTTTTTTATCAACCTGTTAGTAAGGTTAGCACGATTACTCTAATAAGCTCTACAAATGGAGGTATCAATGTTGAGTCAGATGCTGAATGGCGTCAAAGAGTTTACACAAGCATTCGACAACGTGATACCCTCATTTCTGAAGAAGATTTTGAGGTAACAGTAATCGATTATCTTGGTGCTGGGTCTACAGCAGTCGCGATTGGACGGTTAAAACAAGACCGAGTCACCTACGCAAATGGTTATGTTTCTGTCTTCGCTCTCAATGCTAATGGAAGTCTCCTTAATGAATCTCAACTGGCAGAATTAAATTCTTATTTAAACCAAAAAACTGCTATGGCTTATGTCATAGTGAGTTCTTTAGACTTATTCACTATTACATTAACTGTTTATGCAAGTTTTATATCTGGGAATGCTCCAGACACAATAGCTAATGAAATTAGAACTGTGTGCTTTAATTACTTAAAACCAGGGCAATTAAAACCTGGTGAACAAATATTAAATAAAGCTATAGAAAAAAGAATACAAGATATTTCAGGTATTAAAGAAGGTGTTGTATCCGTTTTAATCAATGGTCTAGCTCAACCTCAATCACTCCCCAACGCTTGGACTGTAGGGAATCTTACACATTTGACCGTTAACCTTACCTCCACTGATACCAATTCGACACAGTTATTTACTTACAATTTTGATAGTTGAGTAACCAATGGTTACTGAATCAAGGCACACGCCAAGCAACAACAGTGCTATTTTCTCGGACACGGCATTGAGTCCCACTAGTTAAATAAACTTTTATTGTAGCTTGTTGAGCAGTGGTTAGTATGATAGGTTCGGCATTTTCAGCATTAAAAACCAAATCTCCAAATGCAGAATAACCTTGCTGTAAGGCTGTTCCAATTTCTTGACCATCTACAAAAAGTGAAATTTTACCACTCATTTCTGGAGTGCTAGCTGTGGCAAGGGTATCAACACGTATCTGACATTGAAACTTGTATTTCCCTCCTTGTGGTGGGGTGAAAACGCCTCCTGTATTAAATCCACTACCTTGAAGAGATTCAAATGGAATCGTGTAATAAACGTCTCTACCAGGAATATTATAAACGGCTGTTTTTTTAGCAACAGCTATTTGTTGCCAAGAACGAGAATCAGCATAAGCAATTGTTGCATAACCAGACAAATTGATGGCTTGTTTTACCTCAAAGAGAGGAAAATTTTGGATACTACTGATACCCACCCCCGTAGCAACAACCTTTGCAAGTTCTAACCCAACAGCCGGTCGAGTTGTAGAGACGAGAACCTGACCAGAATCATTAATATAAACATAGCTTGTGGCTGATGCTGGAACAGTGAGTGTAGTTGGAGAGACTACAATAACCGAGGCTCCGGTAGTTTTAAAACTCCCTCCGGCAACCGAAACAGTCAGCCCTCCTGTAGGTGTGACCTGAAAAGCTTGTGAAAGTTGCGCTTTTAAATCGGCTAATTGTTGTTGTGCAAAAGCAATTTCCTGCTCTATCGCGGTAAATTTGTCTTTCACTGAGTTTGACCAAGCAGGCATAAGCCGGTCATTGTCTTGTGCCGTCTGTGTAATACTTGTTAAATCCATATTTTTTCTGCTAAAAGGATTGAAATTGTTTATCGATTTTAAAAAAGCTTAGGAGGTTTGCCAAATAAGTAAAAAATTATTTGCTCCTCCGCCACCACCAGGAGCGATAGAGTTACCAGAACTTTGCATAGGTGTGCTCCCTGTACCCCCAAGTTGTTGAGAATCCACAAGGGCACGAACTTGATAAACTTCTCCAGCGACCAGACCTGACTGAAATGTCCAACCATCTCGCCTAATCTGCCAAGAATCATTTACAGTCGGAAAATTATCCAGATAAAAGTCTCCATAGTCCGTCCCTGAAGGGCTAGAACGAGTTAGGATAGCTCGGACAATTCCTCTGGTCTGGTTTCCGGCAAACGCCCCATTAAGTTGAAAAGTCTGTTTTGTATAAAAAAGATAATTTCCATTTATCGGGACAGTAAAATTTCCATTTGTATCAAGAACTGTTCCAACATTAATAACACGATTATCCCAAGCAATAATCGCTCGCGTAGCCAACGAGAGACTTAACTGGGCAACCCGTCGTGCGTAGACAAGAGGGTCACCCAATTTTGCAAAAGCAAGAGCCGCGATCGCATCTTCGACATATTGAGCCGTAGGTACTTCTTTTGGTTTGTCTGTTGTGGCTACAGGATACGAAAGAGTATCACGTTTGGTGGTTCCTGTAAAAGTTGCGTTCGCCCTTGGGGCGGCTTCTGCTTTCGTATAATAATTTGATAAATCAGGATTTGGGATACTGCTGATAGCATCTTTAACATCCCCTCTAGCAGCAGCCTCAGAACTGCCATTCCAAGTTGCTGGAGAATATCCTACAATTTGCGCTCCAGTACCTCCCGCATCCCCTTTCAAGGCTATAGCTTGCCAATAAGTATTTGCATAAGGAGAAACAATCGGCGGGGTCTGACCGGAACCAGATGATGCATTAATCCAAACATAACTATTTCCGTTATAAAAAGTGATGTCATTAAGGGTATAAGTGGTCCCCGCTTGATATCCTCCTTTGATGACAAATTTAGCGCTTATTCTATTCTTATAGGTCGGGTCTAAAGTAAGTAAATCAGCAATCCGGAATGTACTTATATCGAGATAGGGCTGTTGAGTGGAAATTCCCACAAGAGAACCAAATTCTACCACTGTTCCAACATTTGGAACAACCGCATGGAAAGCAGGTAAAGCAGATTGATAACTGTTGGTCACAACACGGTCAAGCCGTTTACTTGTTCCATCATGGATACTTCCTGTATACCAGAAGGTATCTGTGTGTTGATGGTATGCACCTTCGTAAAGAGTGCCATCTAAAAAATAAAATTTAATCGTTTGGACAGATTTTAGAACTTCTGTAGTGTAGGTAATTCCTTCAGTTGTCACACCTCCAGTACCTACATTTTGTGATTGAGGAACTGTCCCACTAAATGAGCTATTTGTAATTGTTAATTCAATAGGTTGACTAATGATTGTGTCAGGATTTGTTGATGTGTCCACCCATACTGCGTCTGGAGTGAAACGGACAATTCCATTAAATGGAGTTCCGTTGAATTGTCCTTGAATGGTTGGCATAAAATTAGTTTAAAGTATTAATATACCCTGTCTATAGTGTACAAAAATAAAGGTTGAAAGAATTATGGGAGAAGCGAAAAGGAGAAAAAATTTAGACCCTACTTATGGTCAAAGTAAATATTATATTCCAAAATCTTCAGAAGATTATATTGAAAAATGTTTTGAATTTTTTGGTGGTCTTGTTAGATTCTACGTATGGAAGAACAAAATTTATGCCGGAAATCATGATGGAAATATAAGAAAACCTATCGTACCATATCAAGAAGCTTCTCAATATTCAGAACAAAAAGAATTAATGGATGTAGCAGCCGAAGATTTAGAAGGGAGAGAAGATGGCGCTTGGGTTATATCATCAAAATTAACCAAATGGACACATTTACCTTTATCCTTTTCAGAAAGACTTGCCATAGCGCCTTATGATGAAAATGTATTAAATAATCTTCCATCTAATCTTCCTATGGCTCCAGTCTTACCACTTTTAGAAACTATTGAAAAACAGAAAAAAGAAACAGAAGTAAAAAAACAAGATTTTCAATGTCTTGAAAATCCAGAAAAAATTATTGATGATTTATTTGATGGACAAGCAGTATCGAGTTCAATGGTTGCAGCAATAAATTCAGCGTTAAATAAAGACCCGAAAAATTGCGAGTTTTGTATACGGCAAGCTTTTTCATGGTCTGGATATGTCTCAATTTCAGAACGAAAAGAAAGACTTGAAAAAGCTGGGGTAAAGTTAAGAAAAATGAATAGTAGTGCAGCCACAATATTACAAGACTCCTTGAAAAAAGTCTTAGCAAAATAAAAATGTATGTACATCAGAGTCCCTATAACCCGTGTAACAATAGGTAAAAAACTAAGTTTTGAAACGGGAGATGGGTTACTTGAAAGTGTCGAAGTTTCTAACTCAGAACAGGAACGAGCAAGTTCTTGTTCTTTTAGTTTCTTCGACCCTCAATTGAGATTTCTTAATCTCTTTATGACAAATTTTCAAACAGTTGGTGGAATACTGATACCCTCCAACTTGTTGGAAGACCCAACGAAAACAGTGACAACAACCACAGGAGGAGTATCAGCGAGTAACATAACTGGAAATTTAAGAGGAGATGATTTAGCCAAAGCTATCATTGTTGAATGCCGAAAAGATGGCGTTACCATGCCCGAACAGATAGCCTATATCTGTGCAACTGTGCAACGAGAAACAGATATGGGGCGTATCATGGTTGAACAAGGTAGCCGCGAATATTTCAACTATCTTGAAGGACGTTCTGATATAGGAAATACAAGCCCTGGAGATGGTTTTACCTTCCGTGGGCGCGGCTTTATCCAACTTACAGGAAAAATCAACTATCAACGCTGGTCCAAAATTTTAGGAATAGATCTAGTAAATAATCCTGACCTCGCGGCAGAACCACGCTATGCTCTTCCAATTTTGGTCATCTCCATGCGCGATGGACTGACCACAGGACGAAAACTGAGCCAATACATTCGACCGGGGTCTATTGATTTTTTCAATGCGCGACGGGTGGTCAATGCCCTTGACCATGCCGCAGACATCGCGGGATATGCCCGTCAATGGTTGGCAAAACTTCCAGCCTTAAGCACATCATTGCCGACTACAACCGCAACTACAACAACCCCAACACTCGCCAGCACCGCGACAATTCAAAGAAACAATCAAACTGTAGATGTTAGCCAAGGTATTTTAATAAGGGTTGAATTAGGATTCAATGACAGTGCAAATGCTACGATTTTTGATTACCTACTGACAGGGGTATCAGGAAGTAACGATATCCCTCATGTGACAAAGATAACTGGGCGACAAGTACGATACGTCATCAGCAAAACCCCTAAAAAATTTACAGTACACAGAAACACAAGTATTAAGCAACTTGTTACAGCAATTGCTCAAAAAGTAGGAGCTAACGTTTCAATTGCTGATACCCCAGAAGTAAAAAAAATTTACGATGCCATTCGTCAGCAAGAAACTGATTACCAACTTCTGCTCAAACTGGCAAAGCAAAATGGGTTTTTTGTTCGAGGAGATGCCACAACACTTAAATTAGAGCAATTGAAAGCAGACGAGAAAACATTTGAGGTGAAGCGTGAGGCTCTACTTTCTGCAAACTGGGGTGAGGAGGCGAGTTCAGACCGGGTTCTAGTGGGACAAGCTGTACAAACAATTCAAACAACACAGATACCTACAGCGCAAACATCTAACACACAATTCATCTCACCGACTACCGGCATAATTTCACGCGGCATTATACCGGATGTCCATTATGGACTGGATATTGCTAATGACACAGGTACTCCGGTGGTAGCTGCTGCTGGAGGAACTGTGACCTATGCGGGATTTAATGATGGGGGGTATGGAAACTTAGTTATTATTCAACACAATGCAACAACAGAATCCCGTTATGCACACGGGCAAAGAGTATTGGTATCAGTGGGGCAACAAGTAAGTCAGGGGCAAGCAATTCTTATCATGGATTCTACAGGAAATTCCACCGGACCTCACTTACATTTTGAAGTTCGAGTGAACGGGAAAACTATTGACCCCCTTACAGTTCTCCCACCTCTGGTAAATGGACGAATGGTAAGCAGTGGACGAACACCCAACAGCGATGCTAATGATACGGCTATAGTAGTCAGCAACGTCACACCAGGCATCCAAGCTTTAACTGCCAAGGCAGATGAAAGTAAAGGCATTGGAAAAGGATTTACAGGAGACTTGACAATCCTGACGGCACGCCAACCGGAAGCACTACAAATTCAACCAGGGAATATCATTAAGATTGCGGACAATGCTGGATATGGTGGAGCGCTCACCAGAGAATACAGAGTAGAAAGCATTCGCCACACCTACAACAAATCAGGACTCGTAACTGCAATAAGTTTCTATCTTCCCGTTTCCGTCAAAATTCGGGCAACACAGACCTCTACAGCCTCCTCCATAAGCATTTCAGGAGGGGTATCAGGAGGAACACCAATACCTAAAAAGACTGGAACTTATATGTACTACTCACCCACTGGACAAAAAGATGAGTTTGGGGCTGATTTATACAAACTTGCGTTAATCCAAAATGGTAAGGAGATGGAATCAGTAAATGCCGTGTCGGGATATAACCGATTAGGGAAAATACCTAGAAGCCAGGATTCAAGCGGAAGTGGTCGCAGATGCCCTACTGGAGTCTACAAGCTTGATCCAGTGAGGATTGGAGGGAATGCGGTTGGTGTCGGGAAATACTGGATTGCAGTTAACGGAACTGACCCGCGTTTCGCTATAGGGTTGCACTCGGATTGGAACAGGTATACTGGTCAAAGCGGGACAAGTGGTTGTATTGGAATCATTGACCCTCCCGAAAGTGAAGGAGGGTATATTACTAGTTATACAAAAACTCTTCTGGTAGTTGCTTGGCGCAACTCAGGAGTTGACACTTTGGTTGTAAACCACGGGATAGAAGAAGATAAAAAATACTTACAAGGTTGGATTTAAAGCGACCTTGGCTATCTTCCAACCTTATCATTTGTCTACCTATCTTAGATGAATGATTTAGGCAACAGACCGCGAATCTGTTGCCTAAATTATTATTGATTTAAAATATAACAAAATTGTTCCATGACCAAGAAACTTATTGAAGCCCTCACTTCAGCAGTCCAAACTAAAGAAAATTTTGAAACTTGGCAAGACTTTGTCAACCAAGTTATCGAAATTGAGGGAGAAGCGGATACTCCTCAACGTGTGGCAATTGGATTAAACACTAATCGAATAGAAATTGATGCCAACAACTTGACCTTAATTAGCAGTATCAATAATCTTCGAGTGTCCCTTCTAGAGTTGAAACTTGCTCTAGAATTTATAGAATATTTGCGCGAAGTGATACCCCCCATTGAAGAGGGCGGCTTAATCATCCCAGAAGACGGAGGGGGAGCAATTATTGATGATACAGTAACAGTCACAGATAAAACTTGGTCAAGCAATAAAATTCAATCGGGATTAAACACTAAGCAACCAACAGGCAACTATGTGCTTACCACTGATACCCGTCTCTCCGACGCTAGAACGCCCACAGGGGCGGCTGGAGGGGATTTAACTAGCACATATCCAAACCCAACCCTTGCAGCCCTTTCTATTGGCTCTATAGGTTCAAATTTCCTCGCCTCCGTGTCGGTGGATAGCAAAGGAAGAGTGACGGGTATCAATCCTTATAACCCGATTAAAGAAGGTTTCCAATTCCACCACTTCATTGGAGCAGCCGACCTTTTTAACGTCACTGGGACGGGTAGTATAGCAGGGTCGTACGGTGTAGGAACAGCCGCCCATCCTGGCATATATATTGTAAATTGTCAGCCAGTTTCCGGAAGTCCCAACCCCTCAAGTTTCTGTGCCCAAAAAGGTGCTTTCAATGCCATTATCCTGGGTGCAGCTATTTGGCGCTTCCGTGCTATCATCCGCATCCCAACGCTTTCCACAGGGTCAGATACTTTTAGCGCTTTCTGGGGACTTTTAGACTCTTCTGGAGCCTCAGCACCCCAGAATGGATGTATGTTTGTTCACGACAATACAAGAGGCTTGTGGTGCAGAAATTCGAGCGGTGGAACTAATACCGAAGCCTCAAGCGGGGTATCAATGGTGGCAGGAAATTGGTACGACTGTGTCATTGAAATAAACAAAGCCGCTAACAGCGTGGTCTACTCTGTTAACGGCTCTGTTGTTCAAACTCTTACTACAAATATTCCAACTGGAAATATTTCTTACGGCTTTCATTCCTACAAAGCTTCAGGACAACCAACCACCAGTAGAGGAATAGAAGCAGATTTTTACTCCCTCTACTGGAATTTTAACTAATTAATCAATCTTTTTTGCGATTTGACAAGCGAAACAAAACCATTCTTTACCCATTAAATCTTCCCGGATTCGTTTAACCATCGTAGTTTGACAATTAGGACATTGTTGAATTTGAATGTAGATTTTCCCTTGTTTATACTGATTCATTTTGTTCCAAGACATTTCAGTTTCTCCTTCAACTCATATGTAGAATGGACACTTGGCTGTACACCAAACTTAAAAACTGATATGCATTTGCTGAATGAGGAAAGGCATAACCAACTTTGACTGTATCTTTACAAAAGAAAATTTGAATGCATTCAGCTTGAAACTTTTGAATCGCTTGTTCACTTACCCAGTCGGCTGTGTCATTTGCAGTTACTAACATGATGTATGACCTGTCTTTCAAAAATAAAGACTCAGGCTCAAAAATAAAATCGTACTGTTGAAAACCTTTAGGAAAAATTTCTTCGGGGTATTGGTCCCAATCAATAATAGAACGTGCCCAAATGCACAGCAAATCAGCTAATGATAAATCTTCGTCTATTTGACTCTGCAACCGATTGAGTACTTCTCTTGGAACATACACACTAAAAGTAACAGAATTTGAGTTCTTAATCGTGATTCCATTGTTCAAGAATACGTGGTATTTAGATGGAATAGAAGACTTTTTTGAATTCAAGAATAAGTTACCTAACATTGTTATCACCTCATTAATGGAAACGAAAAACTTTGAGTAGCTGATACCCACCCCCAAAGTGGGTATCAGTAGACCGAACTAAGCAGCAGGAAGTTGTTTACGCATTGACGTAACTTTAGCAATCAGACGTAACCGAAGCTCGCCAATCTTACCCGTAGAATCTTCGCCTAAATCTGTTAACCATTTCTGCAAACTGACTTTTTTCATGTGGGAAATCTGCATCATGGTGGGCAAGACGGTAGGTGTCTCAACCTCCTTATGAATAATCATGGTTCCAGTAGGAATAGCAACAACTTTATCAATATCAGTTGGTTCTTGCTCCTCATCAACCACAGGCTCAACAGGCACTTCTAAAGCCTCTCCAGATGGGTCAGGCTCATCATCAGGGGTATCAGACTCTGTCGCCGCTTCAATAAAGCCAGCAGGGTCTTCGCGCTCAATAATACCCTTCACTTGTTCCAGGAAGAGCTTGAGGGCATCTCCAGCATCCTCTAGACCCTTAATCATAGAGACTGCCTGCTCAACTTGTTGCAGGGCAGAATCTGAAGCTTGCTGAGCATTTTCAACAGCAGCTCGCTCAACCTCAATTTGAGTCTGTAATTGGCGTTGTTCATCAATGCGTTGACGAAGTTCTTCAATTTGCTGTTCGTAAGACCCGATACTGACTTCGATATCTGCAATCTGTGCAGATTTGGATTCAACGATTGTAGAGAAAAGTGTAGCGTATGTCATTTGTCGAGATTCCTTTGATTTTGTTGTGGTTAAATTACTGAGTGTAGGAAGACGGTGTTTGAAGCGCCCGTCACCTCACATTTTCGTTTTAACTTATTTGTCCGTGCTGTGTCAAGAGACTTGAGGAAAAAATTTTAGAGCATTAGTTGAGCAAGATACAAGGCAGTTGCCCAAAAAGGACACATGAGAAGAATACTGCCAAAATATCGAAAAAGAAAAGTTAGAGAATTCACAATTTTGCTGCCTTGAATGGTAGACTCGAAACAAACTTAAGCGCCTAATTCTTGAGCCGCCATACCAGCAAACATCATAGCCATTTCAGACCAAAGCCGAGCACGAGTAGCTGGGTTATTTTCTAAGTCTTTAATATCTTCCACAAGAAGTCTCAGTTCATCCACTTTGTCTGAAACTAAGTCAGTATGAAGCTTTGCGATTGTCAAGTAATTGCTGATTGTAGCTTGTCTTTCTGCTGGTGTCATGATTCTTACCTCGTTGTTACCTTGTTTGTTTAACCTCATATCTGGCGTGACCAGATAAAGTGAAATAAATGTGCTACTTTTTTAACTGGCACTCTTAGCAATTGCAAACTTATAACGGGGATGTGACGTGTGGCGATAATGTTCTCGAATTTTTGACACAAAATCAGTCGGTTTAGGAGAAGTACCCGTCAGCTTACAGTATTGAAAAGCAATTGCGGCTGCGTACTTGCTGACGATTACCCAAGATTTTGTCTTCCGCATGTCAAGGACGTGAGCGCGGTCAGCTTCGTCAAGAATAAGACATTTGGCAAATGCCTGTTTCAGTATTTTGTAATCGATATTCTCTAATCTGAGTTGTTTGAGTGCTCGTTCTTTGATTTCTGTACGTTTCATAATTGTTGTTACCTCTTTTTCTTAACCCCATGCCTTATTATTGCACGGACAAATAAAATTGTCAACAGGTACAACAAAAAAGCTAGCAGAGTAAAGCTAGCTTTTCTAAAATTTTAGTAACCAATGGTTAGCGAATATCTTGAAACCATTGATTAAAGACAACTGGAGTGAGCTTACCATTAGCATGTTGTTCTATCCAGTACTCTAATTGAATCGCAAAGCTTTCTGCTCCTTTCTGTACCAACTTATCCTTATGAAGCCATCGAACCTCATCTTTACCTTTGACATCAAGACTATAAAGTTGCCGAAGTTTTGCGATAATAGCACACAAAATAGATAACTCAATGCTCGTATTGCAGACATCAGGTTGCCTCTTAGGTCTACCCAGATTCCCGATTAACCTCAGATGTCTGTAGTATTTTTAATATAACTTATTTGTCAGTGCGAGTCAATAATTAAGGTCTTCTTCAACAGTTAGGTCATTTTTTGATTTCCGTCTGGTTCGAGATTTTGGAACAGCCTTAATTGTAAGAATAACAGAAGTATTAAATATTGATACCCCAGTCTGTTGTTTGTATTGGGTATCAAAATGTTCAATTATCGGAACATATTTCTGTAATTTCTCCCACAAAACCTCATCTGCGGTTACCGAAGCAACTAATCGGGCAGTTCTCTGTTCTCCTGCACTACTAGTATCTAGCCCTTCAATTTTAATTCTCCCTTCAGCTATTTTATACATATAAAAGGCTAAAGGATACGTAACAAAGTCCAAACCAGCATTGTCAAGAATTTTTGTTGCATTTTTAGCCACACTATATTTTACGGTCATGGGCTGAACCATTTTAAAAAATCTACCATTTTTAAACCTTTTCGATTGTAGATGGAGGGGGTAAATAGGTCAATGATTTTCAATAACCATTGTTTATTGGAATTTATTTTGTATATTTATCATAATTTAGTATCAATTCATGCCATTCAGCTTGGTCTTCGCAGACAAAAAAGATAAATCTATCTCTTGAAGCCCTAGAAGCCTTAGCATGAATTTCAGGAATCTCTAGATAGTTATCGTCTTTAATATAGTTATATTCTTTCAATAAATCTTGCCAAGCACCAACTCTATTATCTACATCAGGACGACCACGACCAGCAATAAAAAAACGAAAAGAGAGACAATAAAATTTCTCAGGCATCTGAAAACCAGTACCTCTCAATATCCGAGCCGTTTGTTGTTGCCATTCGCCATAAGACCCATTTTTATAATGAGTTATATTTCCAGCTTTGCCCTTCTTACCACGAGGCTTAGAGACGACTTTAATAGGCAGGTCCACAATAATCACAATTCAACTCCTTTAGATTCCAAATATTGAAGAATTTTGAGAAAATTTGCAAGACTTGTGGATTCAAAATTTCGAGATTCCCAACGAATAATTGACTGTGTTGATACCCCCAACGTTTTAGCTAATTCTTCTTGTGTCACGTTAGCTTTTGAACGAGTTCGTGACAAAGTCTGAGAGATATAAAGAAGTTTCTCAGAAAAATGCGAGAATTCCATACTTTCATACAGTAATTATCGCATTATTATACACAAAAAATCCCCGGTGCCGGGGGGATGAGGTCAAACAAAATAAGCACCAAAACAAAATTCTTCTACAAAGGCAACGCTTCTAATTCAGCCTGAAACTCTTGTAACCCTTGTTTGTATGGGTCAAGTGAAACGTCAGTACGAGGAGGGGTATCAGGTTTCTTTCCCCTCTTTGTATCTGTAAGTTTTGCAAGAGAACCAGAAACCAGAGTATCGTATTGCTTACTTAATTGTTCACACTGTTTTTTCAACAGTTTAAATTCTTTTCCTTCTGTACAAATTTGCTCTACATGATTCTTTTGCTCAAACAAAGGCATAATGTATTTCTCATGCCACTGAATATAAGCTTCTAAAGCTTCAGTAGAAAGCCCATAATTCCCAAGGATTGCATTATCAATTTTTGCGTAATTGATAGCAATATTTTCAGCCACCCCTTTATTCTTTTGAAGAGATTCTATAGGGCGCTTGCGAACTAATTCCACAATAGAAGTAGTCTCATCAAACGTTTCATCAAGAGTTGGATATTTTTCTTCATCTGCATCCGTCTTCACGTTCTCAGGAGTTTCCTCTTTTAATTTCTTAGCCTGGTCTATCCCCCTCAAACTTGCGAAATAACTATCTACATCTTTTGATTGAATTCGAGAATTTGGAGTCAAATCACGTAGTTTAATAAACGTTGTTTCCAGCGTTTCTACTTCAGGATTTAAAACCCCAGCTTCAACGGCTGAGTTATATCGTTGGTCCACTAGAACAGCAGTCCGCCACGCAATGAAATTATTTTCTAAAAGCTCGTGAGCTACACTAGGCAAATTTGCAACCTTACGGTAACGACCAAAATCAACTTCATTCAAACCGAAAAGCATACAACAAGTCTCAGTAGCTTTCTTTCGTGATTCCCTCTCCGCTAATTCTTGAGAGCGGTATAAGCTATACAGATTTTCCCAATGCCGGTCCGCAGCTTTAGCTGATTGAAGAAGTGTATGTTTTGTAGTAGTGTCATTTAGGCTCTTCTGAAGCCACAAAAGTGTACTTTCATCAGGTTGAGTATCAGAAAGGAGATATCGAACAGGCACATCTTCAAAAACAAGAGGAAGAGACTTATGATATTCAATTTGCTCTTTTACTTTCTCTGTAAGTTCCTTATCAATCTCAGAATCCCCGTGTTTAACCTTCCCTTCCTGATACCACTTTTTTAGATAGGGATTCTTTTTCGCCTGTTTGAGAGCTTCACAACGAGTTGTTCCATTGATAATGTACTCGACACCCGTCTCAGGATTTTTCCATAAAATAAGCGGCTCAATAACGCGAAAAACAATTGTAGACTTCTCCTCACCCGGATAATTAACCAAAATTCTCAGAGCTTTTACCATCTCTGCGACAGCTTCATCAGAAGGTTTTTCTCTCAAGTAAATACCTTCCCCCAACTCTGATAAAGGCTTAAGCGTATATAAATGCTCAAGAGATAGGGAAGTAGTAGGAGAAAAAGTTAACTTTGGTTGAATTAAATTTGTTGTATTAGCCATCAGTTGTTACCTAAAACCGTTATCTATAACTATACAAGAATAAAAAAGCTTCTGACAAGCAACCAGTCAGAAATTCAGTAACCAATGTTTACCAAAAATCATTCGATTTTAAAGTAATTAAAAATGTTTGAAAGAAAAAAATTACAACAAAAACATAAAATGGCGAATTACACATAAACAAAAGTAAAATCAGAATATACATAGTTGTTACCTATTAACCTCAGACTATGTATGACCAGGGAGCAAGGAAACCCCAAAGAACCTTGCTCTTTTTCTTAGTAAATGCTAGGATGAGACAGGAAAAGTTATTTGTCAGTGCAAAGATGCCTACACAGACTCAAACTCGAAAAGAAATTGAGGCGCTACAAATTCGTTTGACGCCTCAACAAAAAGCCAATTTACAAACTTTAGCCAATATTAAAAAAATAAACGTAACGCAACTAATTGAAGACTGCATAGACGCACTACCCTAGCTAGAGAACAACACAAACAAAACCACTGTATTATTTATAAAGATTTAACGTATAGGGAATCACTTTTTCATTGAGAAAAGAAAAATACTATAATCCTCCCTTAGCAATAGTTTAAGGGAGGATTATAGTATTTCAACCTAGTGTTGATACTTCTTAATCTCGGTCGCTTAGATAACCAATGGTTAGCCAAAACATATCAAAAATATTAGTTTTTTAAAAGTATTAATTAACACTAAGTATTTATAATCGAAACAACCTTAACATCATAACCAAGACCAGAATAAAGCAAAGTTCCTCGTTTATCGCCAGTCTTATATGGTTGCATTCCTCATTTATCTTGTTCTGGAGGAGAATCACACTTCACAGTTCCTTATATTCATTTTTTCAAATCACACAAATTCTAGGCGAAAGAAAGCGCTTCTCTATTGATACTCTCTCCCCCTCACCAATTAAAAGACCCCTCATTGATTCCATAGCTGAGGAGTTGGCAAAGAATACAGGACTTTCATTATAGCCTTGTACGGTATATTTACATTTCTTAATCCATTAGCACTCAGTTTTCCAAAAGAGCAACAGGCTGATACTCCTCCTCATGGGGTTTTCAGGCTTTGGAATTAGTTAGAGTGCGAACTGTTCTCCAACCGTTCTAGCTGAGACTCCTCCCCGTAGGGGTTTCAAAGGTTGTGGAACATGTGGTGTCTGAAGTGTTCTAAAAAGTGTTCTGACTTCAAACATAGATACAGTAAGTCTTCTAGCTTCTGTAGAACACTTCATTTATTACTATATATACTGTATAAATAGAATAATAAATATAATAAATGATAATAATATATCAATAAGAGAAAATATATATATATATATAGAGCTATAGGGAAGACCTGTGCAAGTGTTCCAGGGGTATTTTTTCGGTTAAAACCCTTGCCCCGTATAGGCTTTGTGTAGAACGTATGGAAGGGTATCACCTGTGCCGAAAAGTTCCAAAAAACGGAACAGGTACTTTTCATCAGTTCCACTCTAAGAAGTGGGTATCAGCAAGTGCCTAAAGCTGTAACCCTTTTCTCATAAGAGTTTCAAGTTTTTGCAAATTTTATTTGTCATATCGATATCGCTAGCGCTTTGATATGCACATGGCTAGAAAAACTGAGAACTTAATCCGCTTAAGCCCCCAGGCAAAGGAAGATTTAAGGCATCTTGCCTCTGTCTTTGGTTTAAGCCTGTCTGAAACTGTTGAAAAATTAATCATTGAGAAAGCTAAAGAGCAAGCAAAATGACTGATTTAATTTTGAGAGAGTTCAATGGGTATCAAGTTAGACATCGAGAAGATAATTATTTATGTTTAACTGATATGGCATCGGCGACTGGAAAACGTTTTTACGATTGGGAAAGATTAAAATCGACAAAAGAATTAATTTCAGTGCTTTCATATAATAACGGGATTTCTCCAAATGATTTGATACAAACTAAACCCCACATACAGTCTACAAATATGTAGAGTGTTAAAAATTGCTCTGTTTCCTGTTCCCTATGTTGTAAAAGGCTTTTAAAGCTTTTTTCAAATAAATATTGACAATGAATTTGTTTACTACCATAATGGTAGTATACCCAAAAGACCATTATGGTATTAAACGTGAGTGATATTGTTAAATTGGAATATCTAAATGTTGAACATACTTTTATGTTCTTAGACAGTCTTCATTGGACTTTGGCAGAACCCGTCGTTAAGTTTTTAGGTTTTGGTAGTAATACTAGTCGAGCATTGAAAAGACATTGTAGAGAACACCATTACCGACAAATTCGGATTGAAGGGACAGAAGGTAGGAGTCCATTATATGTATCATTGGCTGGTTTAATTCGATTGACTATTAGGTCGGACCATGAAAAAGCTCAAGATTTTCAAGATTGGATTACTGATGAAGTAGTACCAATGGTTTTAACTCAAGGTCTTTATGCAGATAAATCCCGTTTCTCTGATGAAGAGTATCAAAAATTAATGGATGTGGTTGCCGAACGTGACGCAAGGATTGCACAGTTAGAGTCAGAAAATGGAGAGGTTCGTCAGTGTGTGACAGATTTTTGCAATCGGATGAGTTTCAAGGACTGGCAGAAATTTTTGCAAAACAAAGGTTTCTACATTAGCGAGCCAAGAATTAGACAGATTAAGCGTGCTTTGCAGGTCGCTGGAAACGGTATGTTCCCCGACGACGATGACCCCCACACCTTTAAGAATCTGTACTTGGCAACATTGCAGACTTTGAACTCTAGAGATGACTATGGTCATGAGCACCGGAAATTTCAAGACATGTTCCAAGCGATCGCCCAAGTGCCAAGACAAGAGTACAAAGGTGTTCGTTATTCAGATTGAGCAAAGAAGAGGTATCAGTAGTGGCCACAAATCAACCAGAACAATCAGATGGGCTTAGGCGTTTAGAGAACGCGGTCGCCCGGTTTGCAGAGATAACAATGGATAATTTGGTTCGACACGATGAAATGTTGACCAGGTTAGAAGAGTCTTCCTCTCGGCATGATGAAATGTTGACCAGGTTAGAAGAGTCTTCCTCTCGGCATGACGAAGCGTTAACTCGGTTAGAGGAATCATCCTTTCAACATGATGCTGCACTTACTCGAATAGAAACGGCTATAGACCGATTGGAGGAACAAACAGCGCGGAATGCGCGAGGGATTGAAGCCCTGACCACTTCCACTACTGAAACTATACGCTTGGTGGCAGACCAAAGCCTCAGAATTGAGCAAATTCTTGAGTATTTGTTTCGGGAACGTCCCAACGGTAGAGGAGGGGGAAGCGAAGGAAACTGACTAAGCTTACCCTGTATGGGTTTGAGGCTTGTTTCTTACTCAAAAATGTTTAAGTCGCGTTAGTAAACAATGAATAATTCAGAAACCTTGCTAACCGGCATTTAGAGGGGTATCAGCCACATCGCTCTACGATTGTCCGTTGGTTTCAGCACGCAGCGAAGAGTTATGACCCTAAGCGTTTATATTCATTTCAAGAAGTAGCTTTAGTTTTTGCCTCTGCGAACACATTTCAACAAAAATGTCGTATAATGAGTAAAGAAGTGTATAAATAACCCGTTTGTCGGGGTTTAATTAGATGCACAGTTTAGCCCTCTGGTTTGCCTTCAGAGGGTATTTTGTTTCAATAAACATTGGTTATTCAAAAATTTATTTAATCTATTGATTTTCTTCCTAAGTGGTTCCGACCCAATATTATTTACAAATGGCTTTGGGAAGGGGTGACTCCAGATTTTGACAAACTTGATACTTCAGATGATGACTTAACCAAAGATATATGGGACGATTAAATATGGGACGCTCAAATTAATATTATCGTTATATTTATAGTTCTGAATGGCGGCAAAAGTCAAATAAATGTCTTAATTCCACTCAAAAAACTTGCGTACTGTTTCCCTGGTTGAAAGCTAGGCACGCACACCACATGACATATAAGAACTTTAAGCGTGAAAGAGTTTGGAGAGATATTGTACCGTTGTCTAAGACAGCCCATTGGATTATCCATTGGGGGATTTTTTGGAAGACTTGGTTAAGACCCGTTGTTAACGCATATCTGCGTATAGCTTATATTCTTGTTAGAATACTTAATTAAAGAATTTTGAAAGTGTATACCCTCAAGGGGAATTTTTGTATCTTTGCATTCATAGGTAAAACTTATGGATATCTCTGCATTCATAAGATATTGCACGGACAAATAAGTTGACAACATAAATGTAAGGTCATATATTAGTAAATGTGGAGGGCGAGAGAAAGTAAGTCCGAACCACCGCAGGAAAAAAGCTCTAAATCCTTATTAAAGATTGAAAAAGCCATCATTTCATAAGTCGGTCAGTAGGCAAGTACCTCCCCCTCACGGTTCAAAATAGGTAACAACTTTCACGAATTTCTTTGGGGTTTTTTAATGGTAAATACAGTAGCAAGACCGGCGTCTGCAAAAGTTTCTGCTCCGATTGAAACTATCTTTTTGCGCGATGCTTTTGGGTCTTTAATTTCTCCGGAACGTCTTTTAGATGTGGTTGGAGAAAGCGTGTGCAGTGAAGAAGGTATCAAGAGTGTGGTACCCATACAAGTTCTGACAGAACGTGAACAAGCAATCTTTGCAGATTTAACGAATTTGTTTGGGGTGAAACCGACTAATGCAGGTTTTGTCACGTATGATGAAAATTATTCGTTCAAGTTTTTTAGTTATCCCCGAATAGGGCTAAATAATGAAGGGCAATTAGGGTTACTCATTGGAGCTGATAACCAAGACGCTAATCATATTAGCGCTTTTGTTCCAATGGTTTATAAGCCTGGAAAAGATGAGGACGAAGACGGTGAGTATTATCTTGGTAAAGCTCGTTGTGGCTTGGTTTCTATTCCTGATGAGATTGATAAAACGAAGTCTAAACATTATATTGCAATCAAGTCTAAACGTTTTATCTACAATATCAGCTTCAAACCCCAATCTGATTTAGACTTTAATCTTGTCCCCAGTGCTTTCCATAACGGTCAATTTGACACCGTCTGTTCTGCTTTTCAAGGTTCTCTCGCGATAGTGAATAAAATGTTCACTAGTCTGTTCAAGAATGCTACATTCCCTAAAACAGGAGTCTTTCTCATTCTTAGCAATGGACAAATTACTGAAAATGAACACGACGGTAAAGTCTTAGTTTCTACGAGATGGCGGCTTTTAGCCAGTTCTCATCCAAATTTGTTAGTTGATGTTTACAAAAATCCTGCAACTCCACTGCGCGAAGTGTACAGTATTTCTTGTAATAATTCTTGCAAAGTGACTAAAGAGGTTCTTGCAGGATATAAACCAAAGTATTTTGGATTGTATATTGCTGGTGCTCATCCGAAGAATCCAGAATGGATTCCTGAACACTCTACCTTTACCGACCCTCGTTTTATCGCTCCAGCAATCAAGGTCAAATTTGCTCCATTAATCCAAAAACTAGCCGAATTGAAGGCTTCATCTGGACCAGATATCCGAGCGATCGCAGAAAGTATGGGCAATGACCCCTTAGCTGGTTTCTAAAAGTTTGTCCCTCTTTTTCAGTTCATCTTTTATCCCTCTGACTCCCGCAGAGGGTTTTCTTCTATGGAGTGAATAATTATGGAACTTAGAGACTATCAAGAACAAGCTGTAAACCGCCTTTTCAATGCGACTCAAAATACTTGCCGTCAGCTTCCAACTGGTGGGGGTAAGAGTTTCGAGATATATCACCTTGTCCAACGCAAACTACAAACAGGGGTATCAAGGATAGCTATCCTTGCTCCCAACCGCGAAATTATTGATACCCTTTTTTCATATTTCAAAGGAGGAGAGGCTACAAGAGCTTACACGGGTATGAAACCTGATTTGGATAAGAAAGTACTGCTCGCCACTTATGGCACGGCTAAAAAGCTCTTACCTGTGTTCGAGCCAGAGTTAATTCTTGTCGATGAGGCGGCACACATAGCTGCAAATGACCTTGGAGCAACGATTAAGAAGCTAAATGTGTTAACTCACGGGTTTACCGCTACACCGAATCGCCTCGATGGCAAGGGGCTTAAAGATTTCTTCTCAGACTTGATACTTGCGCCCCCCATCCGTTGGTTCATTCAAAATAAGTATCTTAGCCCCTACTTTCTTCATGCGATTGAATGCCCACTTTTCAAGGATGCCAGCACAGATAATCTCAGCGTACAGTCATCAATTTTCGGGACTAAACCAGAAGTAGAAAAGACTGTCAAAATTTATTTCGAGAAGTGCAGAGATGAGAAGACACTCATCTTCTGCACTGGTGTGAAACATGCTATCGACCTTCAAACTGAATTTGCTAAACATGGTCTTAACGCAGCTTTTATTCAGTCTAAAACACCGCAAAAAGAACGAAACGAGTTCTTTCAACAATTCAAAAAAGGTGAAATAAAAGTTCTTATTAATATACAAATCTTTGTGGAAGGGGTTGACGTGCCCAGTGTGCAAAATGTATTTTTGTGCCGGTTTACATACAGCACGGCTCTTCTGCTTCAGATGCTGGGTCGTGTCCTCCGTCGCGCAGAAGGTAAAAAAGAAGCGCATATTTTTGACTTGGCGGGAAACTGTTATTATCATGGTTCACCTGATGCTGATTTTGATTGGTCGCTTCTTGGTCAATCCTGGAGACTAGAGGATAACAAGCAGACTCTACAAGTAAAGTGTGAGTGCTGCGGAAATGACCTTATCCATAAGAAATGGGTTACAGATTACATTGATATTTGTTGTATAGCTTGTCACACAGAAATTTTTGTTTCACCTACCCTTAGCAACACTCGAAAAGCTCAACAGTACTATGTTGGTAAGACATTTGATTTAGCAGAATTAAACGATTATGACCCCAAAATTGTTGCAGAGTTAACCTCATTAATACTCCAACAAAAAACTAAGGGAAGAAGGAAGCTTAAATTAGAGCAGAAAATCACTAAAATACTGGCGATGGCTGTGCCAGACGCTCTTAAAAAACGTGCTTTGCTCCATCTTGGAGTATCAAAGAGTACCATTGATTTCTATTTTGATAATGAAGATGACGGAATCGAAGAAGTTAGTTAGTTGTCTACTCAAGTAAAGCAGCAATTTTGACCTGGATAAAAAACGATACTGGTGAATTTTCACTAACCAATGTTTAGCAGATGTTAAAAACGCCTAACATCTGCTTGACAGTGTTATATGTCAGTGCAATACTTTAGCTATTAACCTTGAGTCTCTGGGGTATCAGCTAATGTCTAATTTTCAATCTCCTCAATTTGTAGTTATTAATCCTGAAAGTTCTGAAGTTCTAGCAGCATTAGAGAAAACTAAATCCGTAGGATTTGACTTGGAAACGAGTATTAGTAAACCTCGTGATGGAATCATCAGATTATATCAACTTTATGTTCCAGAGAATGACACAGTTTACATTTGGGACATTTACCATCATGATTTTAAAGGGTATTTTAGTTCCGATTTTCGCGCTTTCTTATCTTTTTTAAGTAATCCAAATATTGAAATCAGAATTCACAATGTTCTCTTTGAGTATTCTTGGATTAGGGAAAAACACCAATTAAAAATCCAGAATATTCTTGATACCCTCGTTCTTAGTCAGGTCAAAAATGCTGGGTTATTCGAGGCATATCAGAAAGTAGGATATAGTGAACCGAATAGCCTAGAGACTCTTTCTGAACTCTATGGTTTAAACCTTGACAAACAGTATCAAAAGTATGATTACTCGGACCCCTCACCAATTACACTTGAGGTCTATCAGTATGCTGCAAATGATGCTAAAGCTACTTGGTATTTGGGTGAAGTGATTTCTCGACCAAAGCAAGACGTTGACCTTCGGGCGGCATCAGTTTTTGGAGAGTTAAACTATCGAGGAATTCCGGTAAATGTTCAAAAGTTAGTGCAACTTCTTGAACAGTATGAAGCGACTTGGAAAGATTTATATGAGCAGATTAAGGAGATAACAGAGTGTAATCCCAATAGTCCGAAGCAGCTACTTTCTTGGATTATTAATAAGTATGGAAAAGCTCCATTGGGGTATCATCGGAAAAAGAAAGCTATTGAAGCTTGTACTAAGAAATCTGCTGTTAATGACTTTATTTTTAAGCTTAATCAGCAAGGATTTGATACCACGACACTTAGGATGATTCAAGAGTACCGTTCGATTAAGAAGCGGAGCGATTATCCAAAAGAGTATTTAAGCAATCTCCATGAGGGGCGGATTTACGGGAATTATAAGGTCTTTGGTTTCCAAGGTGAGGGGCGTTCATCCTGTGCCAAGGCTAATATTCAAAACGTGGCGAAATCATCACCCACAACTAAGAAATATGGTTTATCATCGCTTCGTTCATTATTTGAAGCAGAGCCAGGTTGGACCTTTATTGAAATTGACCTTGCAGCGGCACACGCTCAAATAGCTCGTGCTGTAAGTAGGGATAGAAAATTAGTTGAATCTCTTAAAACTGGGATTAAACTTCATTTCTACACTCTTCAAAGTATTCTTGCAAAACAGAATATTTTTATGAGTCCTGCTGAGATTAAACAAGCAAAAGCAAATGAGTCTCACCCCTATCATTTACGTATTAATGAGCTATATAAACTTTCTAAAAATGTGTATTATTCGTTTTTGAATTTTTCCGGTGCTACCACGCTTCAGGACACGTTTTCAAACGAAGATGTAATCATCGATGTAGACACGTGCAAAGAATATCTTGATGCTACAGCTAAAACATTTTCAGACTTACGGAACTTCCAAAAGAATCTTATCAAGCTTGTCGAGAATCGTTACGCTCCAAGATATGCACCCAACGGACAGTATTTAGGACTTGTAAGTCAACTTTCTATGCCAGATGGGAGTATCATTCATTTCATTAAAGGTGGCAGAGGAGCGAGTAAAATCTGTGCTGCCGTTTGGCTTCGTGTAGAAGCGAGTGCGATTAAACAGAGTTTAATCAGCATTCAGGACATGATTGATTTGAACTTTGAAGATAGTGCTGAGATTGTGAACTTCTCACATGACTCTGTTCTTCTTCACGCTAAAGAAGAGGTTGCTCTCGACCTTGCCAACTTTGCTTATAAAGTGGTCAACAGAGATATCAGACAATACGTGAAGGATTACCAACCAGAAGAAGAGTATCATTATTCTTGCTGGCTTCCTGGTCAGGAGCCAAAGAAAGGAGAATTGATTAATAAGACGGGATGGGTACATCTGGGGTACGAATTGAAAAAGAACTGGGAAGGTTAGAACAAACTATTAACAAATTCTTCCAGGTCAGAGCGCTTAATTCTCCAACTCCTACCGATAATTTTAGCTTTCAACTTCTCCTGCGCAATCGCATTACGGAGAAATTCTTTGGACAGCCCGGTAAGTGCCTGTGCTTCAGCAAACGTTAGCAATAGCTTATCTGCAATTGGTACACTGGGCTGATTCTCAGTTTTACTCAGCAAACCTTCAATGATGGACGATAACTTATCTATAACGCTAATCTCGCCAAATTCCGAAATCTCGCCAGAGTAAAGTACTGGTTTATCTGTCTCTGGCTGTTGCTCTGTCGCAATTTGGCGAGGTTCGGTATTCGGCGGAGTTTGGCGAGATTCTACAGCCGGTTTGTAACTGGGTTGTTCTAGTTCTGCTTTGAACACTTCAAGTTCTGCCCTGTCAAAATGAGCAGTCGGGCGAGTTTTCCCTTTTTCGTACCTTACGCTAATCCTCCCTTGCTGTACATAACGCTCAAGGGCACGGACACTAACATCAAGAAAATTTGCTGCTTCCTGCTTGTTCATAAATCTCGCCAAATCTCGCCAAAATCCGAATCTCGCCAAAATCTTATCAAAGGATTGGCATTATGACCAGCTAGCAAATCGGATTGAGGAAGTCGGTTGCTGGCTGGTTCTCGGTTTTATTGATTGACGAAAGTTTATCAATCGGGAGCATCCCAATTTGGCAAAAATAAAAAGAGATGGTATTAACTTTGCTGTCTCCAGGCACAAGTCAGACATTTTTTTGTGTTATTTTTGAATCGTTAGTTCTAAGCAGTGAATATGGTAATTATAGAAAAAACGAAAAACATCATAACGAAAGAGAAACCAAACGCCGATTGGGGAATCGCCGATGGCGAACTCTGCGAGGAGGAACTAAAGGCAGTGGTAGGGGGATCGGTTAGGATTACTAGTATAGTGGCAGGGGCATATAAGAAGGCATAGTGAACTACCCGGCTTAGGTCAACCGAATATCAGTAGACCGAAAACTTTTGCGATCGTTGTGGAGAATGGACTAAGAATCAGACTTCTGCCTAATTAACTGTAGTTTTGAATACATTTTTTCATATTGTTCGGGAAAAATATATGATAAGCATTGAAAATTGATCTGTTGCTTTTAGACAGAAGTTTACTTTATGATTCATGAAAAACGATCAACTTTTTAGACTTCAGCAAAACTGTATCATAAACTACTCTTTTTTGACGCTCGCCGAACTTTTCGGTCTACTGAAGGTGATTTTCTGAGAATTCTTTAAGTTGCATTCAATCTCAGTACACTCAGGAGCTAACCCTCAGTTTATCTGGTTTTTGGCTTAACCGAACCGTATTGATAGTTAGGCAGTTTCGTTTGGTCGAGTTGGTAGTAACTTAAAACTTACGCGTCAGTGTTCAAGATGATGCAAGTATTGCATTGATATGTCGCCGCACTAGATATTTTTGTTGATCTGCGGAGAACTGCTCAGGAAAAATGACAACACCAGTGCCAATGCCATCAACTAGGGCGATGAGTGCATTGGCTTCGAGGGTTAAATCAAGATCGGCTCGAATCAGCAAGGCTTTTTGTAAGTCAGCTAACTCTTGACAAATAATCTGCCGTAAGAAGTCATAGCGTTTTCGGTGCTCCTGAACAAGGCGTTCGCGCCCGATAGAATAGCCCAAAAATGCCACCCAAACCTTCCAATCAGCTTTGTCAATGTCCTCCAGAGGTAGAGCCACAAAAATCATCTGCACTAGTCTGTCAATTCCTTGCCGTCCCTCGGCACAGGTTTTCATGTCCTCTAGCACGTTTTCAAACACCTGTTTCAAGGTAAATAGGGTGAGTTCTTCTTTATCTCGAAAGTAATGGGTAACAACCCCGGTCGAAGAGCCAAGTTCTTGCGCGATTGCCCGCATACTGGCACGATCCAATCCTTCACGGACAATCACCCGCCATGCCGCTTTAGCGACTTCAATACGGCGATCATCATAACTCATAGCTCTCCTCGGTTTACAGCAACATGAAACAAGTATCTTGACATCTTATCACAACAGTTGTTATGTTTTAAATTGACATAACAACTGTTGTGATATTTACTCCAGCGACTAACCTGTTTTGCACACGGAGTTCGCGATGATTCGACCGACCATGCCTGATGACACGACCGCGCTGATTGCCTTAGCCGACGCAACTGGACTGTTCCAACCGAAGCAACTTGAGGAGCTTGGCGAAATGCTGTCCGATTACTTCGGTGGTAGCAGCGACAGCTATTCTCTACGAGACGGCAAAGCCGATCGCTTTTGGATTACCGACGATGACAACGGGGCGGTGGGGGTCGCTTACTGTGAGATGGAACGGATGACCGATCAGACGTGGAATCTACAGTTGATTGCTATCCGACCCGACCGCCAAGGACAAGGACGTGGTGCGACCCTGCTACGCTACGTTGAGCAAACATTGATGGCACGCGGCGGGCGTGTGTTGCTGGTGGAAACGTCAGGGACGCCGGACTTCGAGCGGATACGCGACTTCTATCAAGCGGGCGCTGACAAAATCGTTTACCGCAAGGCGCTGTCCGCTCAGGAGCAGTAAGCTTCCGAAGCGATCTGTCTGCTTTCTACCCAACTCCTTATCCCTGGCAAGGCAATACGGTTCAGTTAAAGGGGAAAGGTTTTGAATATATCCCTTACCCCATTGGTGACAGGTTAAGGCTACAGTGCATTTGTCAATATATCTAACGACTGGAAATCATGCCAAAAACACACCAAAAACAACACAAGAATACTAATTACAACTAATTCTCAACTATTGTGACCTCTGCGTAACCGGGAATCAATTTTGGGCATTTGAGCGTCAGAACTCTCGGTATTTCAACTTCTCCTGCGCGATGGGCTTCGCCCCGCCGTAGGCGATCGCATCACGTAGAAATTCTTTAGACAGCCCCGTAAGTGCCTGTGCTTCAGCAAGTGTTAACAGTAGCTTATCGGCTATTGGTACATTGGGCTGATTCTCGGTTCTACCCAACAAAGCTTCAACGATTGATGCCAGCTTATCGATAACACTAATCTCGCCAAATTCCGCAATCTCGCCAGAGTAAAGCACTGGTTTATCCGTTTCTGGCTGTTGTTCTGTCGCAATTTGGCGAGATTCTATAGCTGGTTTGTAACTGGGTTGGTTCAGTTCTGCCTTAAACGTTTCCAGTTCTGCCTGGTCAAAATTAGCCGTCGGGCGAGTTTTCCCTTTCTCTAGCTTTAGGCTATCTCTGGTAACTATATCGAATAATTTTTAAAACCTTTAATAATAGCATATTTAAAGTCCTACTGTCAGTGGACAGTTTATTATAAATAGCTAAAAAAGATTACCTGATAGCTGGAAACTTTCTCAAACAACGGTAGGTCAACAAATGCAAGTATTCAATCAACAAAAACTAGGTTTCGTTGAATCTATGAGCATTAAGATAAATGGTCATGGTCAAGCAAAAATACTCACTGATAGTGAGATTATGCAGATTTTCATCTATACACCACAACCGTATAAAACAGTATACGCTTTATGCCTTTACACAGGCTGTCGGATATCAGAAGCGCTATCACTCAAGAAGAAAGATGTTACTGATTCCGTAGTGATGTTCCCTAAAGGTATTACTAAAGGTCATATCGCTACTAGGACAGTAGATATTACCCAAGAGCTAAGACTGTTTCTGGACTGCTACACCCCATCAAGAGATTCTGTGTGGTTGTTCCCAGGTAAACGTGGGGTAAGTGACACAATCGACCGCACAACAGCCCATAAGGTCTTAAAAGATATCTCTACAAAACACGGAATTATCGGCGTTAGCACTCACAGTTTTAGAAGGACGGCATTAACCCGGATGAGCAATCGCGGTATACCGCTACGTCATATACAAGAGATATCCGGTCACAGGTCATTAACTGAACTCCAAAAGTATCTAGGTGTAACTGATGAGGACAAACTAAAAGCTGTGAAACAACTTAGTTTTTTAGGATAAAGGAGTAATTAACGATGGAATTTCATTGGGTAGAATTTCAATATAAAGACAGACCAAGAGTTAAAGGTGTTTATGGAATAATGCTATAGCAATCCTAAATCATTTGTAAAATTCTCTCTTCTCTCTTTTCTTGGCGCTCTTCTCCTGGCGGAGACGCTGCGCGTTCGCCTCTGGCGTCGCCCTTTGGGCGAAGGCGTCTTGGCGGTTGATAATTTTTACAACTCAAATAGGACTGCTATAAAACTCAGATACAAGTAGTTATTAGCTGGCTCAAACAGAAAAACTACTGGCATCTAGAGGAACTAAAAGAGTACATAGAAGATAATTTTAATGTAGTTTTTGAATCAAATCAAAGCTATTATGAGTTGTTTAAGCAGGCGAGTATCAGTTGGAAGAAAACACAGAAAAAGAATCCCCGTAAAGACCCAGATTTAGTCGCTAAAAAAAACTCGAAATCACAGCATGGCTTAGAGCACATCAAAGTGAGATAGTATCGGGCCAGCTTGTTGTGTTTTTTGAGGATGAATGCCACCTTTTATGGGGAGATATTTGTGGGTATATTTGGGGTAATACAAAAGAAAGAATTGAAGTTCCTGTAATTAATGAAAGACAAAGACAAACGTACTTTGGTGCTCTCAACTATTATACGCAAGAATTTTTAGTTAAACCCTACAATAAAGGTAACTCTACAAACGCGCTCGCGTTTGTAAAATATTTAATTTCTCAGTACCCAAAAAGCCGTATTGCTTTGATTTGGGATGGAGCAAGCTATCATCGGTCGGCAGAATTTAAAACTTATTTAGAGACTGTTAATCAAGGATTAAGTGAAGACGAATGGAAAGTGAGTTGTATGAGATTTGCGCCTAATGACCCGACCCAAAATCCTGTAGAGGACATTTGGTTATGCGCTAAAAAGTTTGTCAGAAAATTTTACCACTTGTGCAAATCCTTTTCTGATGTCAAGAGATTATTTGAACTCGTTACTCATCATCAAGTTTTTGACTTTCCGAAGATATTTATGTATGGTTCATGTTTTTTATAACTCCTGCATGGATTACTATAATTTGTTACCCGACAACGACTTTTGAGATAAACTGACAGCCGTTTCTTTTATTCTTCTCTACCAGTTGTAGCGTAGCGGTGACTGAGCGCCTCGAAGGATTTAGGGGATTAGAATAAATTAAAAAGGCGCTCGGTCAACAACTGGTTACAGTATCATACCAGTTAATGACCCTCCCATCTTTCACGCCTATCTTTCACTCTTGCCTTAAACGTAGTCAATTAAGACTTAAGCTGGTCATATGGGCTTTTTCAAGCCCCGCCCTTTAGGGCTGGGGTTTATGACCTAATTTGTACTATGAACCAATTTAAACCTTTTTTCTCCTCTGGATAATTTCAGTTATTTACTACTTGCTTATTTCGGAAAGTGACAGAAGAGGGATACGTCCAAAACTCGCGTGTCGTTGGGGCGGATGAAACAAGCTTTGCTCAGGGGAACGTTGATGGATGCAATCACAAAAACAGTTAAGGTTGGCTCTGGGTAGCGGTTACGCCATTAGTGACATTTTTTCAGATTGCGCTTTCCCGTTGTTCCGATGCTGCCCGTAATCTCCTGGGTGAGGACTTTCAGGGGATTTTAAATTCCGACCGATATGCAGCATACAACTGGAGTAATCGACCACGGGGCGATCGCATCATTCATACTTTGATTCAGCAACGCCATTATTCGGATCAGAAGTACCCAGAGATTGATAACCTGCAACTTGGGTTATTAGCAACAGCACAATGAAAAACTAAACGCTAATAACTTCTCTGCAAATAAGCTCCTCTATTACTGGTAAGATTTTCACTTGTCCCTCATCCATATTTAACTTCCAACGCTGGCTGAGCTTATCAATTATTCCAGAGCAAGTTGTTTCACCATCACATAATTCCAAAATTGATTCAGAAATTATGTCTTTGTTACTTATAACACCACTATCCAGATTTTCTAATACATTTGATTTGTTGAATTTCCCAAATGAAGGAGTTTCTGCAAGTTGTGGTTTTTTCGGAAGTAAGCTCGATAGTCTTGAGGTAATCAATTCTGCAAGTGCACATTTACGACATGGCTCGGGAACAATACCACCACGAACTTGTTCTCTCATCTTACTACGATTCTGAAGAATTTCATCTATACTATTTTCTCCTATTTTTCCTAAAGCATTTTTTTCGTCTTTAATACTACAACAAGGTGTAATAACTCCATTACGATCCACATACAAAGCCCCATCTAGCCAAGGACAGCTTCGGAAATCCGTTCTAAAAGCCGTATTTGCAGCTTTATTTGCTTTTTCCTCCAGAAAAGGTAGAAATTCCGCATTAGAGACAAGTTCTTCGTAGAAGTGTTTAATGTTACTTTTAAAACCCTTATAAAACTGTAAAAATTCTGCATACTTAAGTAAGAAAAGAGCTTGATCTTCTTTTGAAACAAATTCTTGAGACATAGCTTCACCGTAAATTCGAGTATAAGATTCCATTAGGTTAAGAGGTTGAACAGACATTTTTCCATCCATTCCCAACTGCTTATAAAGATCTACGATTAAGGGAAACATCTCTTTTGTTCGATTGAGAACTGTAACAGCAAAGCCAACAGCAGGGTATTTTTGTCCACGATCATTACGAGCTTTGAGTAGAGCTTTAATGCCATCAATAACTTTCTCTAATTTTCCCCCACGAATTTCATAAAAATCTTTTGGTTTTGGTGACTCTATCGAGATTTGAAGAGCTTCAATACCGCATTCCAAAATTTTGTCAATGCGTTGACTGGTAAACATACTGCCATTTGTAATCATCGATATTCTTATTCCTCGACTTTGAGCTAGCTTAGCCATGTCAAAGAATTGAGGATGTAGTAAAGGTTCTCCTTCACCTTGAAGTTCAATATGCTGTAGTTCGGGGAATTCATTAATAATTTTCTCAAAAGTTTCAAAACTAATATCTGACTGCTCCATATAACGACCGCAGCAGAATTTACAAGTAAAGTTGCAGCGAGTAGTAGGCTCAATTTGAAGAAACTTAACTGAATTCATTGCTATTCCTCGTCTTTAATTACAAAAATTTTCTTTTTCTGAGAAGCTGTATAGCCTTCCTATTTGATTTGTGAGGATTGCGAGACCTAAGTACAGAATTTTATAAATTGGATGTTGCGCCATGTGTGATTCCTCAATCATCTACCTGTGACCGTTCAATGCACATTGTTAGTTGTTGTGCTAAAACCTGAACGTGAGGTTCACTGAGCATTGTGATATGGTCACCTGGAACAAGGTGGATATCCACAGGTTGAGCAGAAAACTTGTCCCAGTCCAATCTTAGTTCATCTAAAATCTCAGAGTAGGCATTACTCACAGCATCCATCTCGCTAGCCTTGAAAAACGTAACCCGAGCGGGATAAATTGCCTGTGGCATATAAACAGAAGCAGATTGATAGTTAGTTTTGAAGACTTGCATCATACGTCGAAGTTGCTTGATGCCAACATCGGCAGGCAGTAGATTCATCATTTGCAACCGCTGTTTGAAGTAGTTCAGTTGCTCGTCTGGAGCAAGAACTTTGAGAGCTTCTTCGGATACGTTTAAGCTTTTTCCGTAAATGTTTTCAAATACGCTAGTGATCGTGTTCAGCCATGCAGCATCATCGCCATCAAAATCGAGTTTATTTGTTTTGTAACCAGGTACACTAGAGTCTAAAAGGGCTAGTAGAGCCACCTCATATCCCTGCTGATGTAACTGGGTCGCCATCTCAAAAGCTACCATACCACCAAAGGAATAACCGCCCAAAAGGTACGGTCCAGAGGTTTGAATGGACTGTATTGCTTCAATGTAATAAGCTGCCATATCCTCGATTCGTGTGTGCGGCTTTGATTCCCCATCAAGACTGAGTGGTTCCAATCCATAAAATGGTTGCTCTTTACCTAAATGATGTGCCAGATTGTGTAAAATGGTAGTATTGTCATAAGATCCAGGCACGCAGAAGAAAGGTCGCTTAGAACCATTAGGCTGAATAGGTACAAGGGGGGACTGATTTAAAAAACTGGACTGCTGGCGTAAAATACTAGCCAAATGTTCAATAGTCGCTTTTTGGAAGATAGTAGATAGTGCAATTTCCTTGCCAAAGGACTTCTGAATTTGAGCTATTAAGCGCACAGCCAAAACGGAATGACCACCAAGGCTAAAGAAGTTGTCTGTAATTCCAATAGGGCGGATTTCTAAGAGTTCTTCCCATATTTGAGCCAGTTGAGATTCTAAAGGATCACGGGGTGCCACAAAGTCTTTTTTCCGCTTTGAAGATGCCCAATTTGGTACTGGAAGTTCGCGGTAGTCTATGTTTCCATCAGCAGTCACCGGCATTTCTTGGAGCTGCAGAAACTGACAATTGCTCTGCGTTTGGAAGCGATCGCAAACTACTAGCTCCTGTAGTTTAGTAATGGGTGTTTGCTCAGCTTTAGTGGTATAATATGCCAGCAATTCTTGTGTTTGATAAGATGTCGTCTCCGTGTATTCTTGGATATGCTGATTGCTGCCATCTAACCCTACAAACAGTTGTGCCTGATTGTGGTATAGAGCTGCAAGCAACGAATACAGTCCCTGCTCAATTGTTATAGTATGATAACCGAGAGCACGAAAAAGCTCTTTGTCTTTGATACTGCGGCTCATACCCACTTCGTCCCACATACTCCACGCAAAGCAGTAGCTGCGTAACGGGTTTTGATATCGTTGATAGTAGGAAAAACAGTCTAAAAAACTGTTAGCAGCAGCATAAGCACCCACAGTAGCACTTGCAAAAAAGCCGTTCACCGAAGAGAAGGAGATGAAGATGCTATTTGGTCGTTCTTTAACGAGTTGGTGTAGCGCCCATGTCCCTAACAACTTGGGACGAAGCGTTGCTGCAAATTTGTCCTGGGTTTCTTCTTGCAGCAAGCACTCATGAAAAATACCTGCAAGATGAATCACCCCATCTAATTCAGATTTCCAGTGAGATTTTGCTTGCTCAACCACTTGTTGCAGCTGGGCAAAATCACAGACATCAACAGCCTGATAAAGAATTTCTCCTCCAAGCTGCTCCAACACTAGAAGAGTTTTGATGCTTTGAGATATGGTATCATCAGCCTTTTCTAAATGAGCCTCCCACGCATTTCTCTGTGGTAAAGAAGTTCTACTCACTAACAACAGCCGAACTTGATAATGTGTGAGCAGATACTTGGCAATCTCGACACCAATGCCTCCTAGCCCTCCAGTTACCAGATACATCCCGCCGTGCTTTAAGGGAATCTCCTGCTTTTTCTCTTGAGTGAGGTTAACTTTACTCAGGCGAGGAATCAAACGCTGTCCATTGCGATAAGCAACTTCTTTGTCGCTTTGCATCACTCGAATCTCTTGGAAAATACGAGTTGCATTCACCTCAACCTGATCTACAGGTAAATCGACATGACAGCATTTCAAAGCGGGCATTTCCTGGGAAATTGTTTTCATTAAGCCCAAAATAGGCGTTTTTTCGTAGGCTATTTTATCAGATGGGGAGGTAGGTTGTGTATGACTAGCAATGACATATAATTGGGCTTGAGTATGACTTTGAACTTGAGCCAGAGCTTGAGCCAAGAAAAGTAAGCTGTAAGTCCCTTGATACTGGGCTTGTTCTAGTCCATCTAGGCTAGATATCTCTCCAGCATAGTCATTGTAAGTCCACAGGTGCAAAATTAAATCAATTTGAAAGCCATCTTTTGAGAGCGATTCCAGCAGTTGCAGATAGTGCTTGGGTTCATTAGGATTAATGCGGTAGTCGTTGGAGGTGAGTTTAGCAAAGTCTGCTCCTGCTTGGACACGTACACAGCCACGATTGAACTGACTTAGTTCTGTACACAGGTACGTACCTAAGCCCAATGAATCGAGAAACACCAAAGATTTACCGACTATTAACTGACGATTCAAAGACATCACTTCTTTCGGACGCCAGATCTTGCGGTAGAACCAATCTGGCAAGGTGTTGGCGTTCTGTAATTGAATGTCGATTTCCTTGAGAATTTCTTGAAACTGACCCGCCTCCAACAATTTTTTGAGTTGTGTACGCTGAATTTTGCCACTGGTTGTTTTGGGAAAATCCTGTTTGGCGATAGGAACAACGTAAGTAGGACTAATACCCAGGTTGGAAACTATCTTAGCTTGGATTGCTTTAATCAACTTAATTTTTTCTTCTAGACCTTCAACCACTGGTGTAAAAAATATGACGAGTCCTTCTGTGCCAGTGCTAGGATTATCAACTGCACAAGCTCCTACATAAGTCGATTCTACACCATCGATTCCATTGACTACATCCTCAATTTCATAACAGTAATAGTTAGTGCCATTGATAATAATCATTTCTTTTTGGCGACCAGTCAGTGTTAGGCGACCGTTGAGGATAAACCCTAAATCTCCGGTATCAAACCAACCATCCCCAACAAAAGCCTTTTGGTTGGCGATCGCATTATTCAGGTAACCTGGCGTAACGACGTCACCTTTGATTTGAAGGTGACCAATCACCCCTTCACTTAGCAATTGATTATTCTCGTCAACAATGCGTATCTGCGTTCCTGGTACAGGAGCACCCAAATCAATGAAACTAATTGTTGTAGTTGTGGCATCTTTCTGTTGTGCTGCTTCTAAACGCCCACCCAAAGAATCTTTGCGAAAACGATGCCAACCTGATTTTAAATTAAAGCTATTGTTATAAGTCATGCAGGTACAGACTTCTGCCATACCAAAGGCTGGTTGCATTGCGTTAGTCCGCACTTTAAAGGGTGTCACTTGTTGCAAGAAGTCTCGCACAACTGGTAAAGTGACTTGCTCTCCTGCATTCATGAAAAACTTAATTGAGGAGAGATTCCAAACTCTGTCTTGCACTTTAGAGAGGCGATCGCTCACCAACTTGTAACCAAAATTTGGTGACCAAGTATGAGTCACTTGGTAGGTTTCAATTAAATCTAACCACTTGAGAGGATCTGCCAAAATCAAATTCGTTTTCACTTGAATTTGCTGGCATCCCAAATAGATATCTTTTAAATGAAATGTTAACAAAGGTACAACGTGATCAACTGGCAGCCAATTCAAGGATATATCTGACGAGCTATAATCATTAAATTGCTGTGAAGCGTGAATGTGGCACATAATACCCTGATGCGTTTCCTGAATGCATTTTGGTACACCAGTACTACCAGAAGTTAATTGCAAGAAAACAATATCATGAGGATGACTAGGATGAATATATTCAGATGGGGGATAAATACGTAGTTGATCAATCGAGAAAACTTTCAGATCTGTTATCGGCAAGAATTTGCCAAGACCAGAGAGTGGAGAAATCAAATGGCCGCTTGCCAGAATGCATGGCTGATCCAGTAAATGCCAGGTTTTGTATAGTTTATTAACAATTCCATTGGTTTCCTCATAGGAGGAAGCGACTGCAACAGTTACGGGTATTATGCCACCGAGAATACAAGCCCATAAAATTGGAAAGTAATCTCTCAGGTTTTCTATCTGCAATATCACCTTGTCATAAGGTTTCAGCCCCATTTGATACAAGCCGTTTAAGATACATTTTGCTTCTTCTAGTAAAGAGGCATAGGTCTGTATAATAACTGAACTATCAGGTTGAACATGAATTAAACCTTTATCCGGATATTTAGCCGCAGTACATAGCAAAGCTTCAGTTAAGGTTTTCGGTGCATGTTCATCTCTTACCAATGGTCCGCCATCACTGAGAGCCATAGCTTGCGGTTTTGCTTGTGCTACATTTGGAACCTCCAATAAAAAAGCATCTGTTGACACTCCAAAAGGTTGTATGAGAGTTGTTTGCCACTTAGGAACAAGTGTTGACAGATGTAATGCAGGCAAGTTTTCTACTTGAGCTTGAACTGTAACAACAAATTGGTCAATTTCTGATATTGTTTGGATCTGTTTTTCCCAACGCTGCACCAAATCCGAGTCAATCACTTCTGTCCGGGTCAGGGCTTGTTCATCTACTTGTCCTGTAGCTGTGAGTGGTAAACTAGTTAGCAGCACAAAAGTACATAAGTGCGAATTAGGAGGCAAAACGACTTGCAGATGAGATTGCAGCTGTTCTGGTGAAAAAGGCCCTGCCGGAACCACATAAGCCACCAACTCTTGCTTAAAGGTTTCCGTACTCCTCGCTAGTACTACACAGTCTTTGACAGAGGTATTCTGCAATATTGTTGCTTCCACCTCATTTAAGTCAATGCGGAAACCACTAATCCAAACTTGGCGATCGCTAATACCCAAAATCTCAAGCTTGCCATCATTGAGACGACGACCCAAGTAACCTGTTCTGAGTAGCTGCTTATGAGGGACTTCAGAGAAAGGGTTATCGACAAAGCGCTGGGCTGTCTCTTCTGGATGGTGGAGATAACCACGGAATAGCCCCTTTCCGGCAACATAAATTTCACCAGTTACCCCTATGGGAACTAGTTGCATATACTTATCTAACACATACATCGACAGGTTATTGTTAAGGTGGCTAACCAACAATTCGTCCAAGGTATTCCTATACCTGTAGACTTGTGCAGCCAACTCTGTGCCGGCTTCGGGAAGACCATAGAGATTGTATAACTCACAGCTCAAATGTTGGAATAACGCGTCGAGCACCGTATTGTGCAGTGGTTCTGTGCTGCACAACACACAACGTAGTAAACTCAGTGAAGCTACTGTATTTTCTGATAAATCTTTAAAAAGAGTATACAGCACAGAAGGCACAAAGTGGATAACGCTGACTTTTTGTTCAGCAATGACACGCTGCAAATACTTGGAGCTATATTCACCTTGCGGCAACGCAATCACTAAACGCCCCCCATGAACCAAGGGCCAAAAGATTTCCCAGACTGCTGTATCCTGAGTTAAGGGGGCTTTGTGCAACACTGCATCAGACTTAGACAGGGCAAAAGTCTTTTGTAGCCAATCCAGACGCCCAGCAACCCCACGATGCTCAACTAGAACCCCACGCCTTGATGAGTAAAGAATGTAAGCAAGGTTTTCAGGTGTTGCTTTGCTTGTCAGGTTCTCATCACTCTGTTGTGCAATGACCTCCCCTGATGAGTCCAAGCACAGCACTTGCGCCTGGTGCTTTGGAAGACGCTCTCGCAAAAGCTGTTGGCTCAACAACACTGATGGCTTAGTTTCTACCAACATTAATTGTAATCGCTCCCAGGAATCGGTAGGGTCTAGGGACAAATAAGCCCCACCCGCCTTGAGAATACCCAACAGCCCTATTACCATCTCTAAAGAGCGCTCTACGCAAATGCCCACTATCACCTCTGGTCCTACCCCTAGGGTTTGTAGGTGATGCGCTATTTTGTTTGCTTTTCTGTTCAACTCATCGTAGGTAAGTTGTTTGTCTTCAAACACAACTGCCACTGCGTCCGGCGTTTTCAAAGATTGCGCTTCAAATAGCTGATGTACGCACAAATGTTTGGGATGATCTGCTGGAGTATTATTCCACTCCACAAGCATCTGGTGTCGTTGGGCTGCACTAAAGAGCGGTAACTCTGATAGCTTTTGATGGGGATTAGTAACAATCCCTGACAGCAGAGTTTGAAAATGACTCATCATGCGAGTTATTGTTGCCTGCTCAAACAAATCAGTACTGTACATCAAATACCCACGAAGACCCTCTGCACACTCCCACATGTGAAACTCTAAATCTAATCTTGCCACTTGTAGATTGTTTGTGTCCATAGGAGAAGTGAGCGTCAGATTCTTGAGTGCTAATGTCTCTGGTTTCTTCTGCAGGGTGAATACCACTTGGTACAACGGGTTGTAGCTTAGAGAACGTTTGGGTTGTAGTTCTGCCACCAAGCGATTAAAGGGTAAACCTTGGTGAGCATAGGCTGACAAAGCGACTTTTTGCACCCGCACCAATAACTCTCGAAACGTTGGGTTGCCCGACATGTCAGTACGCAGCACCACAATATTGGCGAAACACCCAATCAACCCCTCAATTTCCGTTAGATTACGGTTGGCAATAGGAGACCCCACGACAATATCTTGCTGACTTGTGTAGCGATACAACAAAGTTTGGAACGCTGCCAAGAGCGTCATAAACAGACTGACTCCCTCCTGCTGACTCAAGGACTTAAGTGCCGAGCTTAAGCTTTTGGGTAGCTCGAAGAATTGTCTAAACCCCCGAAAGCTTTGAACTGCCGGTCGTGGATGGTCTATGGGCAGTTCCAACACAGCTGGAGCGCTTTGGAGTTGTTGTTTCCAGTAGGTTAACAGTGTCTTTTCTACCTCCCCCTGCAACCATTGATGCTGCCAACAGGCATAGTCGGCATACTGAACAGGTAGCTTAGGTAATGGTGTTAGCGTAGCTTGCCGTAAGTCCTGCGGAGGCTTGTGCCAAGCGCGTAGCATCTCCGTGAGGAGAAGGCTGGGTTGGCTAGTACAAAAGGCTTCATAGAGAGCTGCTAACTCCCGAATAAAAACGCTCATTGACCAACCATCAAAAACAATGTGATGTATCGTTAGCAACAAGACATGTTCCGTTTCTTCTAAGTGTAACAGCAGGACACGCAATAAAGGTCCAGTAGCCAAGTTGAAGCGGTACTGAGATCTTTCTGTAGTTATTCGTTGCGCTTCAATCTCCCGTTCACCATGAGAAAGATGCCGCAGGTCTACTGCTGGCATCGTTAAATTCAGGGTTGAGGCGATAATCTGAATCGGTTGTCCATCAATTTGAGTGAATGTAGTCCGTAAAACTTCGTGGCGTCGGATAATTTCGTTTATGCTTTGCACAAGCGCGACGACGTTAAGGGAACCATGAAGGCGCAAACCTAGTTGCATGTTGTAAGAAGGGTGACTTGGTTCCATCTGGTCGTAGAACCAAATTTGTTCCTGGGGGAAAGACAGAAGCAAATCCTGCTCTCGTGAAACTTTTACCAGGGGCAGCAGGTCAGTATCACTTGCGCTCATGTTGTCATGCCGCAGTAGCATCAACAATTCTGTCTTTTGCTTAACTAGTAAGTCACGTATCTGTTGTGTCAGTACTCCCTTTGCAGCACGAACACGCAATTGGTCACCATCAGCACTCAACTTCACACCTGCAAGAGAAAGTTCCGCTATTAGTTGCTTAAGGTTCATAGAGTAATTTCCTCCAGATCTTCACTAGATTCAGTCGATGGTGACTCTGATAGCTTTATACTCGCTAACGCTAATTGCTCAAGGGAAATTTCTGCTAGCTGGGAAATGCTCAAACCCTGCATGATTTTCATTGTGGACAGATTCACCCCGCTCTCCCTTTTGAGACGATTACTTAGCTCAACAGCCATTAGAGAATCAAGCCCTAGTTGCAGTAGCGATCGCCTGATGTCCAGTTTGGCGACAGCAATTCCCATTATTTTTGCTACTTGTTCTTTAATACGAAACACCAACAACTGCTCTTGCTCTGCTGGTGTTGCCGATAATAAAGCGCTGTAGCTCAAATTTTCTTCACCATTCTCAGCATCTGCCTGTTCTGAGACTGCTGCTGCCTTATTCAGGTAAGAAAACCTTGGTGATGCACCAGCCGGATGAACTTGGCTCCATCGATGCCAATCTGCATCCACTACTCCCGTCTGAACCGCCTCTGGTTGGAGTAGTAATTCTCCCATTTTCTTCAGCACTTGCTGCAGTGGCAAAGGTTGAATTCCAAGTCGCTTGAGATGTTCAGCAACATCAGCGTTGCGGGTAACATAACCAACATCAGCAATAGAACCCCAATTGATGGTTAGAGCTGGCAGACCGATTGCATGGCGGTAATGAGCCAGCGCGTCAAGAAAAATATTAGCAGCTACGTAATTTCCTTGTCCTGGATTTCCTACGAGTGAAGTGAAAGAAGAGAACAGCAAGAAGAAATCCAACGGTGTATTTAATGTCTGAGTATGCAAATTCCAGGCTCCAAGCATTTTGGGTGCCATGACTTTGTGCATACGCTCCCAGTTCAGTTGCAGCACAAGAGCATCGTCAAGTACCATTGCAGCGTGGATAATACCTCTTAACGGCGGCAGAGACTGACTAATGTCAGCTAGAATGCTTTGAACTTGCTGTTGTTGAGTTACGTCTGCTTTAGCAACAACAACTTCAGCACCCGACTCTTTCATGGCTTCTATGGCTGTTGAAGCTGCTGTTGAAAGCACATCGCTCCGTCCCATCAGTACTAAGTGTCGCGCCCCGTGTTCCACTAACCACTTCGCCACCGCTAAGCCAATACCACCGAGTCCACCAGTGAGCAGGTAAGTTCCATCACTGCGAAATGTGATTGTTTCCTCACATGAAGGAGCCAACCTGACCTTTGGGTCTTGCAAATCTACTACAATTTTGCCGATGTGCTTGGCTTGTGCCATGTAGCGGAAAGCACTTACTACCCGCGAGATGGGAAATACCCGATGAGGAAGCGGGTGGAAGGTTCCTTTGTTAAAGTATTGCATCAATTCGCACAGTAAAGAACCGCAAAAATCAGGGCGTTCATGTGCAAACCGATCAAGATCCACAGCAAAGAACGATAAATTCTTTTGAAAAGGTCGTAGCCCTAACTTGCTGTTGCTGTCAATATCCCGCTTGCCAATTTCTATAAAACGTCCATAGGCTCTTAAAACGGAGAGGCTCTTGGGGATAGCCTCTCCGGACATTGAGTTGAGGACGATATCTACGCCTTTACCACCTGTCAGCTCCATGACTTCATCAGCAAACGCTAACGATCGGGAATCCATGACGTGCTGCACGCCCAAGTTCTTGAGAAACTCCCGCTTTTGTGGACTACCCGCTGTGGCAAAGATTTCTGCACCAGCTGCAGTGGCAATTTGGATGGCAGCAAGACCCACACCCCCAGCGGCAGCATGGATGAGAACCCGTTCTCCCTTACTGATTCGCCCTAAGTAGTGTAAGGCGTAGTAAGCAGTTAGGAAAACTAGAGGAATTGTGGCAGCTGACTCAAAACTGAGATGTGCAGGCTTATGCACCACTAAACGGATATCTGTAATTACATAAGTGCCAAAGCTGTGAGGAGCAAGAGCAACGACTTCATCTCCTATCTCAAATCCTTCAACGCCAGAGCCAATTGCAGTAATAATTCCTGTACATTCTAGACCAAGAGCTTGTCCAAAAAAATTACCCTCTAAATTAACATCGGCCAGCAAGTTCATTGCCTTAGCTACGTCTTTGAAGTTAAGACCTGTAGCAGAAACCTGAATTTCAACCTCTCCAAGATCAGGTTTTTGGCGTGTCGTTGCCCGCAGAGTCAGGTTGTCGAAAATTCCAGGTGTGGAATTTTCTAAACGAAAAGCTTGAGGAGTCGCAGTTACAGCCTGTTCTGGGACTGAACCAATATCTGTAGATGATAAGAGCATCAACCGATGGACATAACGAGCTTCACCCCGCAGAGCGATTTCATCTTCTCGTTCATCTGAGCATAACTCGTCAAACAGAGATTGAATTTCTGACGGGGAGGTAGTAGAACTAAGATCAACCATCGTGCAACGAAAATCTGGATGTTCGTTGACGATCACCCTACCTAAGCCCCACAAGGGATACTGGGCAATTGAAAGAGATTTAACTTCTTCTCCCACGCTTTGAAGACCACGAGTTACTAAAAATAGATGAGGGGAATGGTTCCAACCAACTTTCACCAATGCCTGAACCAAGTGAACTACGCTCAAGACACCTACTGTCTGGGCTGATTCTAAGGAAGAAATTGTGGTCTGCTCTATGGGAGGTGCGTCTAAACTCCAGAGGTGGATTATACCACGACAAGGAGACTGAGCGCTGTTAACTGTTTCCAGAACTTGTTGTATATCTTCTAAATGTTGCGTTCTGATTTGGAAGTGATTGTCATCAAGCTGAGAAAAAGCTGTTCCGGGCGAGATGAGAATCGGGTTTTGTGAGTGTTGTTTAAGCAAATTTGCTAGCTGCTGACTAACGCCGAAGCTGTCTGCAAAAATCAACCAGCTTTCTTGTTTTTCTGGTTGATGGGAAACGTTTATTTTCACAGCAGATTCTTGCTCAAAATTAGAAGCAGTAGCTATGATCACAGTTTGTAGAGATTCCTCATTTGCCTCTGGATCTCGAATTCCGGCAACTTCCTTAAACCCTACCTCTATGAGCAAATTGTGCCATTTTTGAAAACTAAGGATTGGATGTGACGGTCGTAAATCCAAATCAGAAAATAGCCACCAGCCTTTGAGTAATCCGAATACCAAGTCGTTCCAACGTGGGGATTTGGTGAACTCCAGCAAAACTAGCAACCCATCCGATGCCAAAAGCTGTTTGACATTCTTCAGTGTTTTACGCAAATCAGTTGTCGCGTGCAGTGCATCTCCAGCCAGAATTAAATCAAACGAATGCGGCGAGAAACCTTGAGCTATGGGATCAACTTCAATATCTAATAGTTGATATTCAACAAACGGATAATCGTGAAACTTCTGCTGAGCTTGAGCAGTGAAGACTTGGGAAACGTCAGTAAAAACATATTGTGAGCGATTGATTGGAAGTAGAGGAAATACATAAGAAGCTAGGAAGCCTGTACCGCCACCAATCTCTAAAATCCGCACTGTTCGTGCTTGAGGTAAACTTGCAATTGATGCCGCGATCGCATGTTGCATCAGCAGGTTATAGATCCTATAGGTGGGCGAATCTTGGTACAAATGCTCAGATGTTGTCAAAGACTCTTCCGGGAAAATCAGTCCTAAAGGGTCAACATTACCTCGTAAGACGTCCGCTAACTGCTGCCCACATCTTCCCAGCAGCGTCAGTTCCGCTAAGTAACTAGGATATTGAGCTATAAGCTCTTGCCAAATCTGATCTGGCTCTTTTAATTTTAGTATCTGACGGACTGACCATTGCTTGTCTACCTGACTCAGCACACCATCTTCTTGTAATATTTCCAGTATTCGACCCAGAAGACGTTTGTGTTGCTCAGCGACGCCTAATTTTTCTGCAAGAGTTTCCGCATCAACGTGTTGGTGTAATTGAGGCTGCCAACCGAGTTGTTGAAAGGCTTGGAGAATGTAAGCTGTACACAAAACATCCAACTGCGGCTCTACTGCCGAGTAGTAATCCTTCATTCTCAGATATTTACTCAACCGGGCTGCTTCAGGTTGGACAACCTCAGCAATTTGCTTTGGAGAGGGCAAATAATCAGGTTGCAAGTAAACCAACTCTTGACCTGGGCGTGGCTTCCATTGCCATCGATATTCATGAAGATAATCGTCAATTTTGTTTGGAGTAGCTGCTACATGTGTTTTTTCCAAAAACTTGTAGCGGAATCCTTGAATTTCTACCAACACGTTCCCCGCATTATCCAGCAGTCGAATATCTCCCTTGAAACTAGTGGCGCTTCGCTCCACCACACGAGCGTAGCTCCAAACTTCCAATCCAGGACGAGCATAGACCCGAAATCGGCGAATCTCAATCGGTAGGTAAAGGCTGTCTGCTTTATCGCCTAAAAAAGCCCTTAAAAGAACCTGAAAACAGGCATCAAGAATAGCTGGATGTAGCTGATAGTCCTCAACTTCTGTCTGTAGCGCAGAACTGACCTGTATCTTGGCCAGTGCTTCTGCTTCACCACAAAAGAACTGCTCAATTCCTTGAAAATAGGGACCATACTCAAGTCCCGTTTTTTGAAATTGCCGATAGCAATCGTTATGATGAATCTCTTTTGGACAACGGCTTTTGTACTCATCCAGTACAACCGATTTTGGCGCTGAGCTATATGAAGTGTGGCTTAGCTTTCCTGTGGCATGTTTTGTCCAGGATTCTTCAGTGTCTTTGGCTCTACTGTAAATATCGAAAGATGTTTGATTTGAATCGAGAATCAATTGTAGCGAGGGTGTTTCGTTGTCGGGTAAAGGCAGTGCTCGCAGAAACTCAATTTCTTCTAAAACATAAGGCTCATTACCGAAAGTTTCTTTTGCAGCAGCCAGAGCCATTTCTACATAAGCTGCTCCTGGGTAGACTGCGACTCCTTGAATGCGATGATCCTCAAGATAAGTAAGTTGCTGCTTATCTATTAATACATCCCACACTGGTTGTGCCGATTTCAATTTGCATCCCAGCAGAGGATGAATTTGTGTTGAGAGCATAGCTCGTAAGGAAGTTTGTCCCAACCTGGCTTGCTGCGATTCTGAGGATTCACTCCAATAACGCTCTCGTTGCCAAGGATAAGATGGAAGCCGTACGAGTTGACCTCCTTGCGGATAGAGCAAATTCCAATCAATTGGGTATCCGAGGGTGTAGAGCTTACCAACAGACCCTAACATCATTGCTCGTTCCGGTTCTTTGCGTCGTAGTGAAGGAACTACGGTTGCTGTTTTGTTAGCTGTGGCAAAGCATTCAGAAATGTAACTTGCCAGGACTGGATGAGCGCCAATTTCTAGGAAGAGGTCATACCCTGCTTGCATGAGTCCGTCTACTGCTAAAGCAAACAGAACTGGCTCCCTCATGTTTTGCCCCCAGTAAACAGCGTCTACTTCTGGCCCATAAACCTGCTGCCCTGTAACGGTAGAGAACAGGGGAATGGTTGCTGGTTGCGGGTTAATGCCTTGGAGCAAATCTGCTAATTCTGCCTTCAAAGGTTCCATCAAGATACTATGATAAGGAACTTCCACTCGTAGGAATCGGCAGAAAATCTCCTTTTGTTCTAAAGATTTCGCAATTTCTGACAAGGCTTGGGCATCCCCGGATAGGGTAAGACCTTGTGGGCTGTTGATAGCGGCGATGGAAACCCTATCTTCGTATCGGGCGATCGCACTTTGAGCTTCCTGTTGTGTCAGAGCGATCGCTAACATCTTGCCAAGTCCAGCAGTGGTTGCTTGCAAGCGGCTGCGATGGAAAATCACCCGGATAGCGTCTTCTAGACTCAGAACTCCGGCAACATGAGCAGCTGCCACTTCGCCTACACTATGACCAACAATCGCATCTGGAATAATGCCCCAGCTGCGCCATAAAGCACACAGCGCAACTTGCACAGCAAATATGGAGCACTGAGAGACAAGGGTTTCATTGATGCGAGAATGCTCCTCATTCGCTGTCAGTTCATCCCACAACGACCAATCAGCATACTGCCGCAGGAGTTCATCACACTGTTTAATGGTCTTTTGGAAAACTGGTTCAGATTCCAAGAGGTTCCGCCCCATTGCCCACCATTGCTGTCCCATACCGGAGAACACGAAAGCGAGTTTGGGCGAGGAGCCTGAAACTAGACAACCAGAAGACATCGCCAGACGGGTTTCTCCCGCTAAAAACGCTTCTAACTGTTCTGCTATTTCTTCAAAGGAATCCGACACCAGCGCTAATCGATGCTCGTGGTGCCCACGACGCAGACTGGCAGTGTAGCAGATATCTGATAATGAAACGCCGGAACTGGAAGCCGTGGTTAAAAAGTCATGGGTTACTTTTGCAACCGCAGCAAGTGCTTCTGGACTTTTTGCCGAAAGGGGCAATAGCAGTGCACACCCCTCTAATGGCGCAGTGTGTTGTGGTAAACTATCAATACCTTCGAGAACTACGTGGGCGTTAGTACCGCCAAACCCGAAGGAATTCACACCAGCTATTCGTGGTTCCTGGCCATTTTCGGGCCAAGGTTCTATGGTTTGTGGTACTCTTAAGCGCAGTTGTTCTAAAGGAATTTTGGGATTTGGCGAGAGGAAATGGAGATTTGCCGGAATTTGGCGATATTTTAAAGCCAGTGCTGCCTTGATTAAACCAGCAATACCTGCTGCTGATTCCAAATGTCCAATATTTGTTTTGACTGAGCCAATAATACAGTAGCTGTTTTGTTGACGACCCTTACCAAGTATATTACCTATGGCATTTGCTTCAATTGGATCACCTACAGACGTTCCTGTTCCATGCGCCTCGACGTACTGTACTTGCTCAGGTGATACCCCAGCTTGCCTATAAGCTTCTCGTAGCATTACTTCTTGTGCTTGGGCGGAGGGAACCGTAATGCCGTTCGTGTGACCATCCGAGTTAACGGCAGTACCTCTAATTACTGCATAAATCGGATCTTGGTCAGCTAAAGCTCTGGATAAAGGCTTTAGGACTACAATACCTGCACCCTCACCCCGAACGTAACCGTTTGCTCGTGCATCAAAGCTCTTGCATTGACCGTCGGGAGAGAGCATTGATGCCTTACTGAAACCTATAGTTGGTTCTGGCTTGAGCATGGCATTCACGCCTCCTGCTAAAGTCAGCGTGGACTCTCCATTCCAAATACTTTGACAGGCGAGGTGAACTGCAACCAGAGCACTGGAGCAGGCAGTGTCAACAGCCATACTTGGTCCGGTGAAATTGAATGTATAGGAGATGCGGTTGGCTGCAATGCACTTCACCCCGCCCAAATTGGTATAAGCGTTTATGAAATTGCGATCGCTTACGCTCGTTTGGATATCAAAGTAATCGTTCAATGATATGCCGATAAATACTCCTGTGCTTGTGCCAGCTAAGCGTTCTGGCACCTGTCCTCCATCTTCTAAGGCTTGATACGCTACTTCCAGTAGTATCCGCTGCTGGGGATCGATACGTTCTGCCTCTTTTGGAGAAATCTCAAAAAATTGCGCATCAAATTGGTCGATATTCTCAATAAATCCGCCTCTACGGGTATATATTTTCCCTGGTTTTTCCCGCTCTGGGTCGTAGAAAGTGCGCAAGTTCCAGCGATCTGCTGGAACCTCAGTAATGGCATCTATGCCGTTACTCAGTAGATTCCAGAAAGCTTCTGGACTATTAACACCGCCAGGAAGGCGGCAACCAATGCCGATGATAGCAATTGGTTCTTTTTCATAGGTGTGTCGTTTTTCGTACTTAGTGTTCTCTATCATAAAGCTATTTTCTCCAAATTATAACCCACATTCCGCAGATGTGATTCATATTACTAGTAATTTTGAAAAGTCAAACCCAGAAGATTTTTTATCAGTTTAATTTTTGTGGGTTAATTTCATTTTTCGTTCAAATAATTCCAAAATATTAAGTAAGTTAGTAAGCTGCTACGCAGCTTGATTGTATAATATCAAATTAAGTAACTAAGCTATGAGCAGCCATATATGCCAGCGAAAAACCATCTTTCTCAAGAGCAGAAGGAACAGCTATTGAAAACGTTAAAAGAACATGATAATCCATATGTAAGAGAGAAGATTTTGATTCTATTGTTGATGAATGATGGAAAATCTTATCAAGAAATTAGTGATTTTTTAGATATTTCATATCCAACTGTAGCATATTGGGCAGTTCATGGCGATCCAGATAAACTAGAAAGTTTTTCAGATGGAAGAAGAGAAGGTAACTTCCGTAAAATTACCAAAGAATATGAAGATTTATTATTAGAAATAATTGATAAAGACCCAGTAGAGTATGGATATGAATTTGGTCGATGGACAGCAGCAAGACTAGCAACATACCTCGAAGAAGTAACAGGAATTAAGTTAAGTGGCTCTCAAGTTAGGAGGACTTTAGAGCGAAAAAAGTACGTTTACCTCTGGGCAAAATATAGCCTGGAGGACAAGCAGAATCCAGAAAAACGTAAAGCATTTAAAGAAAAATTATCAGAATATTTAAGAATAACAAAAGAGAGTCCAGAGCGTTTACAGGTATGGTTTTGGGATGAAAGTGGATTTAGTTTAAGAGTGATAAGAAGAAAAAATTGGGGTAAGAAAGGTACAAGGAAGCAAGTCACAGGACAAAGAAGAAGAGGAAGAGTAAATATTATGGGAGGTCTACGTTATCATGATAAGAAGAGAATAAATTTTGTGATTAAAAAAGGAGCTTATCACGGAATTTCAAAATATATTTACTCTCTCATTCATCAACACATTTATCAGAAATTAACCAATCTAATCCTAGCCAAGACCATTTTAATCTTAACTCAAAATTCCTATTTATTTAAAAATATCCAGAATATCTACATTTTTTGAGTCAAATAATCCACCTCAAATCATGAGATAATATTGACGACAACTTTGACTTAAATAATGCAGAATCTTTTGACGTTCTTCCGTTAAATTGCTCATCTGTTTCTGTCCATTTATGATGAGCAGAGGTACAGATTGAAACATCTGAAATATCCACCTCATTGTCGGTTTCTTTGTCAATTTATTCACTTGATTTCTGATGCTATCATCTGATGATAATAATGCTTGTCTCAACTTTTTTTGTGCTAGGTTATAGACTAACAAACACAGTCCCATTATCATGGCAATTGCCTCCACTCTTTCTGGACTTTTGACGCATCTGGCTCTTTTTTCTAAGCCGCAACCCCGTGACAAACACACTTGATGTAAAAAACAATGGGTCTTTGAAAAACCTAAATCCTCTTTCATTGGATTGTTGAGCTTTGTATTCATCTAGTACTTGCTGATTACTCAATTCATTTTCATCTAATATATTCGTTGCTAATAGAAATCTTCCAGCTTTTATTTTTTCAACTTCTATCACTTCTGGTCTCGGCTCTATTTGACCTTTTACTTGATATCTTATTTGCTGAACTTGAGTTAATTTGCTTGGTCTTCCTGCTTTTTTATACTCGGCTTTCTCGGAGTATTCAATCTCTTTTACTTGGTGATATTTCCAGGTTTTGGATAACTTTTCTATGGCGATTTTAGCATCTGCCTGACACGCAAACTCTTGTCTCGATAGTTGACGTAGTGCTGCTTGCGCTTTTTCTTCCTGCTTTGAGACTTGTTTTTTCACTTGTTGAATACTTGATTGTTTTCGCTCTTCACTTTCTCTGATTAACCATCTTTGCTTAATTTTTCCATATTCACTTTCTCTGGCTGCTATTTTATATCCTGATGTTTGACTATCTTTCCATTCATTTTTCTTAATATTTAAGATTTTATGTTGCGCTTCTTTAATACTTAGTGGAACTCTTGTTATCCATTTTAATTCTCTCATTGCTTCTAGGTTATCGGCTGTGTATCAGGCACTGTCTGCTACACATATTCCCTCAAATGTCCATTGCTTTCTAAATTCTTTTAATCTTGATACAAATACACTTTTATCATCTACGTTTCCTGAGTCTATTTTTAAATATAATGGGATATCTCCATCTCCTGTCACTATCATATCTATGATAAATTGTTTTAAGTCTGGTCGGTGATCTCTTGAATATCCATGTACAATTTCTATTGGTTTCATCTCTGATAATGATTCATTTAATTCTCTTTTTTGATTGACTTCTTCTGTTGATTGTGCATCTTTTTTATATTCCCCGTGTACATACATTGAACTCCCGTCTAAATGAATGCTATCCATTTCTACTTGGTATTTATCAGCAGCTTTTATGGCGATTGCTGTAAATAATTTCGTTGTCCCTACTTGATAATATTGGTCTAATGCTCTTCCTAACTTGTCATCATTTAGATGTGATGGTAATACTCCTGTTCCTATTAAATGCTCGGTCGCTTTTCCTACAAAAAATTCTTCAAATAAGTATAATGGCGCGCTCAAAAACCCTAATCCATTCAAAATCATCGCTTTCATTACTTGTCCAGGTGTGAGAGTTTCTTTAACTTTTATTCCCACTTTTTTATCCGGGTAAGCGCATCTAATTTTGTAGCTCTTGATACAGACAAAAAGCTTGAGACTCCATCTGAATATCAATTTTTCATTCAAAATCGGACGAATTGTCGTAAATGATTGAAAAAACATGGGTCAAATAGCTTTTTATGTTTTTTAACCACATAAAGACGAAAATGTCAATCCCACCCCCTTGGCTCATGTAGTAATTTTGAACTTATTTGTGCTTTGGGTAAACCCCAAAACTGCCGTGTCAATAGGGTTTGAGATGCGCTTACCCTGACTTTTTTATTCACTTCTTCTACCAATTCCATCTCGTCTATTATTCCCGCTACTATGCCTAAATGGTCTATATCTACGACTTTTATTGCTTCTAGTGCCTCATTCATGCTTTTTTCTGTCTCTACTTGATGCTTATTATTTTATATAATAAAAGCCTGAAATGATTGTTTCATAACCATTTCAGGCTTCATACTCTTCAATTTCATAATTATTAAATCCGCTTTAATATCTGCGGAATGTGGGTTTAATCTAAGATTTAAAATCTAAAATTTAAAATTCGGTCGGGGGCTTGAACCCACCACGAAGAGTGTTGACCGCCAAATCTTCTCCTTTGGAAACGCGCAAGGGACGATTTGGCGGGGGCGGTGAGTACCCCCAACCGTTCCAGTCGCACAGAATACCCAACTGAATTCTGGCGACTGACGCCTTCCTACTTTCTTGGTCAAGATGAGCTTACGGGTTTTTGGTTACTTGCCTTTCGCCCGCCTAATAAATTCAATGATTACATGCCCTTGCATGGCTGAAATCATCCCTATCACCGCTGGCGGGATGCTTCCGATACTTCTACCTTTCCACTCTCCATCAATCTTTTCTTCCCAGTTGAAACCCCAGCGCCAGTGCTTGGGATTATCTGGATCGCGCTCTCCTTCCACCCGTGGGTAAGAAGCGATCGCTCCTGATTTCAGCTTTTTATTCTCCAGATATTTGTACAAGCATCCACGATTCTTAGAGGAAAAATCATTTTTCAGAAGGCAGCTATGATACCCACGCTTAAAAACGTGGGATTGAAACAAGGACGCCGTATAACTTGATTGCACATCACGAGAAATACATTTTTATGATTTTGGTAGAGCTTCTAAACCCACCCCGCGCATGATTTTTAGGCAATTTACAATCAAGCCTCTGCCTTGTCCTGACGGACACGCTACGCGAACGTACTTCTGTCTTTCTTTTGTAAGTAGATGGAAAAAAATAAACAGTGCTATGCGAAGATATGTAAAGCAAAGTATAGCCACCGTCTAAAGCAAAAATGTCATCTCCTCCAGTGCGGGTATTTTTGAGCCACAAACAAGACCGTCAGTTATTTGAGTCAATTAAAGCTCCAGGAGTGTCTAAACGTGCAAAAAATCGTGCTGAGGTAGTGCGTCTCTCATCACAAGGGTGGAAAGTCAAAAAAATCGCCAACAATTAATGGGCGGAATCTACGGTGCGTGTAACGCTACATCGATGGCTTTTATTTAAGGATAGAGTTGTATCTGTTGAAGCCGACCGTTGCATGACTATGACTACTGCATCTAAATTAACTTAATTTCCGTTAATTAACAGTATTTACTATGACTCATTTTGGCATCATCTATCCACCAGCAACTGGACACCTTAATCCAATGACAGCGTTAGGGCGAGAACTGCAACGGCGCGGTCATCAAGTCACAGTCTTAAGCAAGTTGGATGTTCAATCCAATGCCCTAGCAGCAGGATTGGAATTTCGGGCGATCGCAGAATCTGAATATCCTCTGAGGTCAACAGCACAAATGTCTGTCCAGCTAGGGCAACTGAATGGGCTTGCGGCATTACGTTACACTGTTAGTCTGTATAAAGAGTTCACTGCTCTACTCCTGCGGGATATTCCAAAAGCAATCAAAGAGGCCGGTGTAGAAGCATTGCTGGTAGACGAAACGATATTTGCAGGAAATGCTGTCGCAGAATTTCTTCAAATTCCCTTCGTTACCGTATGCTTTGGCGGTTGTGGAGGCTTGAGATCTGATCCACAGAACGCAATTCCCCCATTTTTCACAACCTGGAGTTATAGTCCTGCGTGGTGGGCGCTTTTACGCAATCAATTAGTTTGGTTTCTATTTCATTGGCTCACACAACCCATCCGAGACGTGGAAAACGAGTATCGCCGACAATGGAAGTTGCCCCTTCGGTCTAGTGATGATGAAGTTTACTCTAAGCTGGCGATTATCAGCCAACAACTTGCTGAGTTGGAATTTCCCAGGCAGAAATTGCCGTCGCATCTCCATTTCACTGGACCATTGTACGATACTACAGCGCGTCAAAGAGTTGATTTTCCTTATGAGAAGTTGAATGGGAAACCCCTCATTTACGCTTCGCTGGGCACCGTGCTAAATCGATTACAGTACGTTTTTCGTGATATAGCACAGGCTTGTGAGGATTTGGATGCCCAACTAGTAATTTCTCTAGGAGGCGCGCTCGATCCAGAAGCGTTGTCTAACCTGCCTGGAAAACCTTTAGTTGTCAAATATGCACCTCAACTAGAATTGCTGAAAAAAACCACTCTCACAATTACTCACGCTGGACTGAATACCACCTTGGAATCCTTGAGTAACGGTGTACCAATGGTCGCTATTCCCATTGCAAATGATCAGCCGTCGGTAGCGGCGCGTATTGCTTGGGCTGGCGTTGGGGAATTTATACCCTTGTCTCGCTTGAGTGTTCCCAAGCTGCGAACCGCAATCCAACAGGTTTTGACACAAGACTCCTACAAGCAGAATGCTCTGAGGTTACAAGAAGCCATTCGTCATGCTGGCGGAGTGAGCCGCGCTGCTGATATTGTCGAGAAAGCTGTGTTTACTGGGAAGCCAGTCTTGGCTCAAACAGGACAACTGTAAATATCAAAAAATCAATTGTATTGCATGACAACGGAGGTTAGGTGAAGCTAATGCATTGACTTGCAAAAATTAACCTACCCTGCAAGTTTTAGGACAATAAAGGAGGTCAGTAAATCGCAAAGTTTTTCTTAAGAGCGATCGCCAATGCTAAATTCCGTAACTATTGTATTAAATTGTACTCTACATTATCAAGAAAACTTATATGAGTGAAAAGAGTTTCAAAAAATGAAATTATAACTCCCGGTTCGCCCATTTTTACAGGAGTTAGAAAAAAGCTTACTCAGGTGTAAAAGATTGACCAGCAAGTTGAGTGTAAATAGTAATTGGGAAGCCAAGTATAGCAACCGCCAAGGCGGTTGCTATAAAACAAGAATACGCTGTTGCAATGGACAAAGAGCAGTTAAATGGGCATAAACTTCATTTTTAACCTCAATCAGCAGCAGCGTAATTTCTTTGAAAGCAGCCAGAAGGAGTTCAGCAGTTGGACGTGCAGTTTCTCGCTGGGGATTACCAATATAAAGTCCAGCAAGCTTCTCCTGATCTTGCTGAAGGGAACGACGTACCTGAAACTCTAATAGAGTCAACACACGTAAACCAATTGAAAGCAGTCGAATTAAACCAGTAACATGGTCTTCGCGCTGCAAGTAAATCGGTGTTAAGGATAAGGGAAACCCCTTGAGTCTGGCAAATCCTCGTTCAGTTAAATACTGATCTCGATAAGCACGAACAGCTTGTTTCAAAGACAACAAAGGCTCTGTTTGATTCGTAACGTAGACTCGCAGTATGCTACCAGAAAGTTGTTCCTCAAAAGGATACCAATTACGATCGCAGTTGAGGTAACGCAGTAGCGCTTCTAATCTGTCATCCGTCAGGTCACGGGGTTGCGGCTTAGAAAAAAGAGCCAGCCTTCTCCTTGTGGAGACGCTGCGCGAACCCATTTTGGGGCTACCGCCCCAAAATGGGCGAGTCCCCATTCTTAGAAAGAAGGGGCTTGTTGAAAAGGCTGGCTCTTTTTTCTCTTCGCCAGATGCGTCAAATTCCCGCAACTCTTCGCCAAATAATGTTCTCAACGTTTCTAACCGTTTTGCTACCCACGCTTGGACGTGGTTTAAACGGTGGTCTGCTTGCGATAATATGTACGCTAACCAAATCACTGCAACACTTCCCAAACTTTGACCTTGCCAATTTCCATGTGTGGGGAAGTGCTTGTCAAGTAGTTCCTGTACGCCCATATGTTCTAGTTGTGTTAGAAGTATGGGTATATCATCAACTCGTTCGGTTGTAATTATGGGTTCAGTAGGCATAAGACCGAACGTATACCTAGCCGCTCATTTTGGGAATATGTCGTGAGGTATACTTATTTCTCCCGTTTTTCCTAACTTCCAAAAAAATGGGCGAACCGGGAGTTTAAGGGTTTGCGCAAAAATAAATTAATAAATTGGTGACGCATTGGGACAAAGAAACTCGCGGTGCCCTAATAACGCTGCCTAAGATCAGGGAGTCGCCCCCCTGTCTCGGCTACAAAACCGTGCGTGAGATTTTCACCTCACACGGCTCCTCAATGATTTGGCTATTTTCATTAGTACCTCTGACAGCTTTATCATCATTAGCTGTTTTTGTATCGTGGCAATGTCGATGGAGTAATTGGAGATTATATTGGGTATTTTTTCCGCCTTTTGCACGCGGTTTTTTGTGGTCTATCTCCAGTAAATCTCCATTTTTAAAGAACAATTCGCAATGGGCGCATTTACCTTTTTGCAATTTCTGTGAGTTTTGATACCCTTGTTGTCGCTTCTGGATGCATTCCCATTCTGGTACTCCAATATATCCAATCTCCGTCATAAGGGCTGCATTCCCCTCGCACTTTTATGTGTCTAACAATCGGTGTTTCAGAGTGCTTAATAAGGCGCATCTTTTTACCTTCTTTCCTACTGGCAAAGACCCATCCTTCCCCTTGGTTAATAAGCCAGTAGCGTCTGGCTTTCCATTGGGAGTTTTTGTTTGGATGACGGAAACGCTCAGGAATTTTAGCCATCGGCAGTAGTGTTCCTTTTGCGCTCTTTTATTTGACCACGAGGGGGCTAAATTGAATGCTTCTTCTTGCACAGAGCGAAGAAATCTGTCTTTGAGGATATAAATAAAGAGTTCTTGAAAACTATTGAAGGGATAGTCAATGCCTTTGGCTTTTGCCCAAGAAATAATTTCAGATTCTCCCGCTCTAAGCAGATCATAGAAAGCTTTGTCTGCATCAGTTTCTAAAAGCAGATTTGCCAACGCCTGCGGTGCTATGATTTGGCTGAGGTAACCATCAACTAGAGTTTGATCTGGAATTAGTTTAAATATCTTGTTTGGCAGCAAGATAGATTTAGCCTGCCAATAAAACTGAACGCATCGCATCCAAATCCCTTGGTTTTGATTTTCTGGCGCGACATCAAACGAGGCAATATCTCTGATAGCTTGGGCTAGCCTACAGAAATCTGCAGTTTGCGGCAATTCGGGCAATAGAATAAACTTAAAAGGGATACGGTTGCGTGAGCAATTGAGTGTTTTATCTTCAGCCAATGTTTGTGCTTGTGCCAGTAAGAGTGCTTGACGAAGCGGCACTTCTCTACCGCAACCGTGAGGGTCTACTATTTCAATAATAGTTTCGTCTAATATCAAGTCCGTTAAATTAAACATAATAGAACTCTCCTATCCTGAGGATGCTGTCTTTGTGCAAAGCGACTTGCAAGAAATGAAGAGTAAAGTACTTTCAAATGTTGAAATCGATATTCTTGAGGATAGCAAAAGTCCAATTCTAGTTGCCGTTTAGGTCGAAGTCCCTAGAGCATTGACTCACACCCCCATCAAACTGCGATCACTCTTTTTTGGGTTGTGTTGCAAAAACTGACGCTTTCATGAAAACCCTGTTCCCGGATTTCTCACTACGATTACCCAAGTGCGGTGTGAGCAATATTCCCATATTAATGTGATGATAAGTTATGGAAACTCCACTTTTTTCTAAAAATGAGGGTTGCACAAATTTGTACAACCCATTTCAAGTTATATCCCTTCATACTCTTGCTCCAAAACACCCAACAACTTCTCTTCTACCCGGATTTCTCACAAGTGAGAAAAAATCATCGGGGTAAACAAAATTTAGGATAATTTAATTGATACATGATTAAGTTGGATGAGTGAGCAGGATAAACCAAAGTAAAAACCGAAATATACAAGACAAATAAATTACACTTTAACTGTCTTACACAGAGATAAAAAATCGTGATGAATGAAAATAGACATAGCAAAGCGAGGGTTGAATAAAGTAAATTCACCCGAATAGTGAGCCAAAAATAATGAATTAAGTTACGTCATCATTAAAGAATGTTTTGGAAGTTGAGATAAACACTTATAAACCACTACAAAAATGTCCTTATATAGACAAGTATTACTAATTGCAATTAAAACTTTTCGGCTACTAATAGTGATAATCGCTCCTAGTTTCAATAATTTTGTACGAATAGTCCCCACTTGAGCATTTCGGAATTCGGTTTTTGCCAAACCTTTCTCTCGAAGAGCATTTATCAAAATATAAGCAATAGAAGAAAACCATAGACGTAATTGATTTCCTGCAAATGTATGGGTACTAGTTCTGTCACTTTTCATTTCTAGTTTTTGTTCTTTGAAACAGTTCTCCATCTGACCTCGCGGACAATATTTTTCAGTGTACAGTCGCCCTGGGGTCACTTTACTAGTAGGCAGCGAAGTTACTACAAAGCGAGTATTTACTCCTTCAGCACTGTACTCAACTTTTGAGACAACGCGGCGATGACGACTCCAAGATTCTAAAGTTTTATAATCGAGCGAACAATACCAAACTGAGCTATTAATGAGTGCTGTTGCTTCTTTTTTTAAGTCATCTGATGGAGTAAACAAGGTTTCAAAAAACTCGACTACGGTTTGAAGTTTTTTTGAATAATCAAGAGAAGCCCGGTATTTAATCGATTGAGAGAGTTGAAGTAGCCGACTATTTTGTGCCAATCCAAACACATAATCTACTCCGATTTGAGATTCGCACCAACTCATAATATCTTCTCTTGAATATGCACTATCTCCACGTACAACAATTTTCACTTTATCCCAACGCATTTGTATTTGTTTAATTACCCGTTGTAATTCTGATAATGCTCCTGCTGCTGGGTCTACATTTGATGCACGTAGTTTAGCTACTAACAAGTGCTTGCCACAGAAAATATATAAAGGAGCATAACAATATCCTCGATAATAAGGGTTAAAAAAAGCTTCTTCTTGACGACCATGTACTAAATCATCAGTCACATCCAAGTCCAAAATTATCTCTCGCGGTGCTTTGGAGTAAGATTCTAAAAATATTTCAACTAGCAACTTTTCTATACCTTCTGCATCATGTCCAATTCGGTGATATCGGCTCTCTGCTCTTGAAGAGACAGTTTCTGGACAGTGTTCAATCCGATTTAAAGTACTTTTTCCGGCGAGAACTGGTGATTCTTTTTCTGAACCAATTATTTTTCCTAGTAGTCTGTCAGCCTTGAATTGAGGGGTGACTCGGTTAATAATTTGAGTAATCCCCGAATACGCAATTGTGTCATGGCGAAAAAGAAATACATTGTCTCTCTAACAAGCTTTGAGCGAGAAG